>ERZ1370068.6491-contig-5471_pt1 | contig 34459 bp, 53 predicted proteins | sample MGYA00561227_ERZ1370068 | MGnify/ENA primary metagenome ERZ1370068 (study PRJEB38410, sample SAMEA6850437) | metagenome | study: Metagenomic assessment of the ecological functions of the soil: analysis of the soil microbiota associated with the...
TGTCCCAGTTGCGGATCAGAGGAACGTCAGGCGAGCCAGTTTTGTCGGGCTTGCGGCACCGACCTGCGAGCCGTGCGCGTGAGCCTGGAACGACCCGATTCGGTTACGGCCTCGGCCGTCACGGCGCGTGAAGAAATTGGCCGCGCCGTGGCCGCTAAGATTCGCGAAGTTCACGACGCGCGCAGAATTAAAGAAAGTCGCCGAAGACGTCCTGCCTCAAATCGAAAAGTTTCTCGAATCCCCGGAAGAGAAACGGATGCGCCGGATCCGCAGCGGTGTGGTGGTGGCGGCCGCGGGACTCGGCGGCACCATTTTCATGGTCCTGATGTCGGCATTTGTGCACGGCCCCGATTCCGAAACATTCCTGGGATTCGCCGGTCTGGGGCGTCGCGTGCTTTCTGATCGGAATCGGCTTAATCATCAATGCGCTGTTCTTCACCAAACCGCGCGGCCGGGTCGAGGACCACTCTTTGGATGCGCCGCGATCAGAATTTGCTCGATGCCGGATATACGCCGCCATCACCAGCCTTCAAAGCCCAGACAACTTCAAATCTGGCTGTGGCTCCCGAACGCCTCGGTCACTGAGCAAACGACCAGGCATCTGAAGACTGAGCGCTGAACATTCTGGATGATCAATCATGTTCTGTCCCAGCTGCGGATCTGAAGAACGTCAGGCCAGCCAGTTTTGCCGCGCCTGTGGCACTGATTTGCGCGCCGTGCACATGGGCCTGGAACGGCCGGACTCAATCACCGCGTCAGCCGAATCCGCGCGCGAAGAAATTGGCCGCGCCGTTGCCGAAAGAGATTCGCCAGATGGAAGACGCGCACACAATGGAGCGTTTCGCCCACAGCGTCCTGCCCGAGGTCGAGAAGTTTCTTGAGTCGCCCGAAGAGAAACGCTTGCGCCGGCTGCGTGCCGGAACGATCACGGCACTGGTCAGTCTGGCCGTGGGCATACCATCTATGTTGCTCATTGCCGTTGTCGATAAACGTGGACCCCAGATCGGGCTGGGATGGTTATCCGTATTTGCGCTGATCTCATTCGCAACCGGCCTGGCGCTGTTGATTAACGGTCTGCTCTTCTCGAAGCCGCGCAAAGAAATTGCGGATCGTTCATCACACGCGCTCGCCCAGGACCTGCTCGATGGCGGATATGCCCGGCCGCCTGCGGGATCAAGGGTCGAGGCTAATCCGCACTTGCGCGCCCCGACGACCTCGAATCTGGTTCACCCTCCCGGTTCGGTAACTGAACATACGACGCTTCATCTAAAGTCTGAACGCTAGCATCAATCATGGTCGTAATTCTTGAAGGCGGCTGTCGTGTTTCCCAAATGCACTACGGCGAACCTTTAGTGGAAGGCACGCTGCGCATCTGGAAACAGATTGGTCGCGCGACCGGCGCGCAGGCGATTTCGCTGCGGGTGATGGAATTCGCGCCGGGTTTGTCACCCGCGAATTCGCAATGAGGATTGCGACCAGATTCTGTATCGTGCTTAACACCCACGACGATGGCAGCGAGGTCAGTACCGCCCGCGGTAGCGGGTGGGTTAACTTGCTGATTGATGGCCAATCAAATGAAGTCGGCGCTGACACCGGGATCTACATCCGCCCCGGCGAAACGTTCTGCGATCAAAGAATCCCGGGCCGGATGTCGTCACGATAATCAGCTCGCAATGTCCCGATCCCGATATTGTTCCTCAATTCGTCAATCAGCCCGCAACATCGGCTGATTCGCGACGGCCTGAGCCATTGCCAATCGTCCCGCTGGCCGATCAGAAAGCCCAGCCAACCGCGGATCGTTGGTACCGGGTTCTGGTTGATGATGCAGTGGGCAGCGTCGGCCACCCAGTTCGTCGGCTCGATCCCTCCGGGCCGCGCGCCGGATCATTTTCATCACTACGAAGAAGTGCTGTTTATCCTGAAGGGCGAAGGCCGCATGTGGGCCGGCGAAACGAACACGCCGATTGCTCCCGGCTCGTGCATCTATCTGCCGAAAGGCCAGGTGCATTGTGTTGAGAACACCGGCGACGGCGAGTTGCGCTTGCTGGGCGTGTTCTATCCGGCGGGCAGTCCGAGTGTTAGGTATGATGCCTAGTCGGATTTCCTTACTTGCAGAATTCAAGTAGCCCAGAGGTCAAGTGCAGGAGTACACTTCAGGCGTTATGAGTACAGTAAAAGCCTACGAGGAAATCGTGGAGTTCATCGCGGCGGGAACCAGTCCACGGAACGTGGTCGCGTTTCGTCCCTCTGAAACTGCGAAAGAACGCGTGGCGGATTTGATTCATCGCGAAAAGACAGCTGCACTCTCACCTGATGAGAAGTCCGAACTCGATCACTACCTGCAATTGAGCACTTAATGCGGTTGGCGAAAGCCCGTGCTCGCCGTTATGTCGTCGATGAGTAGACCTTATCAGCTTGGAGCTGCGCCGACAGGTAGCCGAACGCGCTAACTTTCTTTGCGAATATTGTTTGATAGCCGAAGATGACACGTTCTTCGGTTGCGAAGTCGAACACATCATTAGCCTCAAGCACGGTGGCTCATCAAATCTGGATAATTTGGCCTATGCGTGTGTCTTTTGTAATCGTCACAAAGGAACGGATATAGGTTCGATCTCTGAGACTGGTCAGTTCAGCAGGTTTTTCAACCCCAGGACGGATCGTTGGGCAGATCACTTTCAGTTGGCAGGAATCACCATCCAGCCGGTTACGATCATCGGAGAAGTCACGGCCCGAATACTACAAATGAATCGGGCCGATCAGCTTCTCGAACGTCAAGCGCTGAATTCAATAAGCAGATATCCTGGCGTGTCAGCCCTGGTCCAAATAAGTAAATAACTTGTGTCGCTTTGGCGCTGGTTGAATTTCAGATCAACTCGTGCAAAATCTCCATCGCCTCTTTTACTTCTTCATCCGTATTGAAGAAATGCGACGACATGCGCAGACCCACGCCGGGACGGCAATCGACAAAGACCTTTCGCTCGTTCAAGCGTTTGACCATGGTTGGGCCATCTTCGACGTAGATCATGACTGAGCCTCCGCGCTGATTCACGTCGCGCGGGCTATTCACTTTCCAGCCACGCTCCAGGGCAAAGTCAATCATGTATTCCGTGCGACGCTCTGACTCTGCGCGGATAGTCTCGACGCCGACCTCTTCGATGATCTTCAAACCGGGCAGCACCGAATAGAGCGCCGGAATGCCGGGCGTGCCCTGGGCAAAGCGGCGCACCGAATTGTCATAGCGCATCGGCGGCGGGCGCGAAATCAAACGGCGCCGCGTGCGCGACCCAGCCGGTCAATCGCGGCTGAAGTTGGCGTTGCAGATCGGGACGCACGTACAGGTAACCACAGGCCGGACCGCCGCACAGCCACTTGATCGTGCCGCCGATCAGAAAGTCGACCTCCCAGTCCCGAGCTTTCAATTCAACGGCGCCGGCAGACTGATAGACATCCAGCAAAACCAGAGCGCCGTGTTGGCGCGCGCGTTCGACGATCGCCTCAACCTCGACGCGATACGAGCTGCGAAACGATACATGCGAAAGGGCGACCAGCGCTGTCTGTTGATCGATCGCGTCAAGAATTCGCTCCAACGGAATCATGATGCCGTCATCGGAAGGACACCATCTCGACCCGCGCGCCCACCGGCGTTTGCGCGTCCAGGATGTATTGCATCGAAGGGAAGTCGAGAGCGCTGGCAACGATCTTGTTGCGCTTACTCGAAGTAAAGTCGAAACACGAGACCACACTGGATAACGCAATCGAGGCGTTGGGTTGAATCTGCACTGAACCGGGGTCGCCGCCGAGAATCTTCGCCAGCCGATCGCCGACCTGGCAGATGACATCTCCCACCAGCTGTTGGCCCAGGCGTCTTCGCTGGTGTGCTGTTCCCAGGCTTCGTAATAGGCCAGCATCGATTCGCGTGTCGCGCGCGGCACCGGACCGAGGCTGTGACTCAGCAGGTGGATGCCGGAAGCGAGTGTCGGAAATATCTTCGCGGCGGCGATTGATTGTGAGTTTCAGGTTTCATGGTTTCGGCTTGCCGTTGATGCGGAAAGGCTCTGCCTTTCCGGAAAGCGATAGTTCGTATCGGGCTATGCTCAATTTGTCGAGGCGTAGCCTCGACTCGATCAGAGTAAGACCGCCGGAAAGGCAAAGCTTTCGCACATCGAGCGGCTAAGCCGCAGCGATGGCGCTCGTTATGCTCGGATCTGCGAAAGCATTTTCTCCAACCCGTCCGGATCGGTTCGCAATCCTTCCAAAACATTCTCCGCCTCTGCGCCAATCGGCGGATCGATCGATTCCTCGCGAATGTGCCGCAGGATCTCGCCGGCCACGAACTCAGTCGTCATCTTCGGCACATCGGCGCCTTTGCTCATGTCGGTATCGATCGTAGTGGGCATGACCGTCATCACGTGCACGCCTTTGTCGCCCAGATAAGCACGCAGCGCCTGGCCGAGTGAAAGCAGCGCTGACTTGCTGGCGCAATATGTTCCAATTAGGGGCAGATTGATTTTGGCAAATGCTGTGGCGACATTCACGATCATGCCGTCGCCGCGCTCAATCATCGCCGGCGCCAAAGCTCGGGTCATGCGCAACGCGCCGAAGTAATTGACGTTCATCTCCGCGAACGGCATCTTCAAAACTCATTGTTACCGGATTGCCATAACCGGCCACGCCCGCGTTGTTCACCAGAATATCGATGGGGCCAAGTTGGCTGGTCGGCATTCACGTCCTCGTCGTCAGTGACATCGAGTTTGATTGGCGTGATCCGATCTGCTTTCAACTTCTCAAAGTCTTCTCTGTTCCGCGCGCCGGCGAAGACTTCTTTGCGCCGGCTGCGGCAAACGCAGATGCCAACGTCCGGCCGAGGCCACGATTGGCGCCGGTGATTAAGATTCGTCTGTCTCTGATGTTCCATCGTCGCCCTGATGTCGGTACCATCCGCGTAAGCGGATGGATCAAACCCGAAACACTAAACTTGAGCAATTACCTCCTGCTTAACGGCGGTGTTGACTTCTCTTTTCATCATGCGCGCCAAGCGCATAAAGCCCCACGCCCACCGCGCTCCAGACAATCGCCAACTCAACACTGGTCAACGAGTGCGCGCTGATCCGCTCACTCAGGCTGGTGCTTTGCAGCGTACGCAGATCGCGCGAAACCTGCACCAGGATCAGTCCACCCATCGACAGAACCGAAATCCAGGCGGCCAGTCGCTGCAGCCAAACCGGCATGTTAATCGTGATCTGGCGATTGAGCTCAGGATTAAAGCGCGGTAACAATAAGAAAGCCAGGCTGTGCAAAAAGTAAAGCAGCACCAGCGCAAAGACTGCAATGTTCAAGCGCCAGCGAAAGTTGCCGGCTGATTAGCAACACCAGGCAAGCAATGAGGTTCAGCGTCAGCGCCACCACCGGAGTCGCCGTCCGCCGGTTAACCGAGCCGAGCAGCGACGGCGCCAGGCCGTCTTCGACAAAGATGAGCGCCAGTCGCGACGGCACGATCAGTGTCGGATTCAAGAGACGTGGTGATGGCCATGATCGCGCCCTAACGTCACACAGCGTGGCCGCGCCCCACGGCAAATATTTCATGGCGACTTCAGTCATGGGCGTCGCGCTGGCCTGAATTTGCGAGAGCGGCAGAACGCCAAAGGCGACGACCGACATCAAGACAAAGACCAGGGCCGTCACGCTGATGCCTCTGAGAAACACCAGCGGCAAACGGCGCGTGCTGTCCTTTGGTTTCGCCGGCCGTTTGGGCCAGCGATTCAAAGCCGGCGTAAGAAAAGAAAAGCGGAATGAAGCTGAGCGCCAACCCGCTGACGCCGTGCGTAAAGAACGGCGAATAGTTGGCGCGATGAATCGCAAACAGTCCGGGCACCACCAGGACAATGATCGAGAAACCCAGCACGACGCACATCGCGACCTGGATTCGCCCAAACCAGCGCACGCCGATGACGTGGACCAGATAGAAAAGAGCAAGCTGCCGATTGCCAGCGATTGATGAGCCAGCTCGCCGCTGATTCGCCGGCCGCTTAATTCAATCACAGTAACTCGCCAGCGCGTCGGCGAGATAAGCGGCCGCGCCGACATAAGCGATGATCTTCAACCAGGAGCCTACGTACGCCAGACCAAAGCCGCCCAGCGTGCGCGAGATATGCAGGTATTCACCGCCTGGTTCGCGACCCAGCGGCGTGGAAATGAACGCTGCATAGGGAATCGAAGTGGCCAGGATTGCCGGCATCAGGATGATGTAGCTGAGAATCACGCTCGGGACCGGTGATGGCGCCGGCGTCGCTGGTGACTTTGAAGATTCCGGCGCCGATCAGAATTCCGATCAGCGCCGCGTACGATTCAACCGTGCCGAGATCGCGACGCAGACGAGAGACGGGTTGGGTGTGTTGGTTTTGATGATCATTCGGTCGTAACGCGACGAGGTCAGTACCATTCGGCGTAAGCGAATGGGATCAAGACGAACGCCGTCGGTCTATCTCATAAGCCGACGCTTACTGATCCTGATCCGCTGACGCGGATGGTACTGACCGCGACGGCGATCTTATCGCTTCATTAACTCATTCGACGGCAGACTCGGGATCGAGAACTTTCTCAGCCGTTTCAACTCCGGCGACGGGCAGCGCGGTCGCATCAATCAATCCCAGCTGCGCCAGCACCGACGCCTGATCCCAATAGATATGCTCGTGCGCCAGCTTGGCCGTCGCGAAAGTGCACCACGACGATCAGCGGAATCTTCACATGCTTGTTCGTGGGCGCCACGCCGGGCAACATCCAATCCATCTTGATCGTGTGGGTGAATTCAAAAACCATTTCATCGACCACCCGATCGATTCCGATGGTGCGCGACACCGGCGTCATCGACGTGTCCGGCGGCATCTGGGGAATGAAGCGCTGCGAATAGAATTCGCGCAGTTGATCGTGTCCCACGCCACCGGTCAGGACCGGAACGTGATTGACGTAAGCATCCGCGACCATCGTCTTCAGGGTGTCTTCAGTATCGCGGGTGGCAAATTCGTATTTGACGTGTTCATCCCATTTTTCTGAAAGCGAACGCTGGGCTTTCGGACTCCTTCGCCCGCCAGATGCCGCACAAAGAATTCCAGCGTTCGCAGGTTGGCTATTTCTGCGGCCGCTCTGTCGTAGTGTTCGCCGCCGGGCCGTCCGAATGCGTGATCCTGTTCCGGATAATCGTGAATTGTGACCAGTGGATTCTGATCGAGCGCTGCGTGAATTTGCTGCTGCGCTTCGGGCGGGCAATATTGATCCTTTCCCGGCGACATGAAGCATCAGCGGTGAAGACAGGCCCTCGGCCTCGTTCAGAGTCTTTTCAATCCCTACTCCGTAATAACCGACGGCACAATCCGGTTTGAAGCGAACCGAGAGCAGCCAGGCCAGGTTTCCTCCTAAACAGAATCCCACGCCGCCAACGCGACCGTTGCACGCCGGATGTTTGCGCAGGAACTCGAGCGCGGCGGCAGAGTCTTCTACCGCTTTCGCTTCATCGAGACCCTGGTAGAGTTGAAATGCTTTCTGCCATTCGGCGTCGGTCTGGTCAGTCATATCGACGCCGGGTTCCTGCCGCCAAAACAAATCTGGGGCGACGGCGACGAATCCGTGGGCCGCATACCAATCGCAAACGTCGCGCATGTATTGATTGACGCCAAAGATCTCCTGCATGACGACAATGCCCGGGCCGAGCCCGCTGGCCGGCACAGCCAGGTATGCGGAAAACTCTCCGCCATCGAATGATTTGATCGTGATCATTGAATGCTCCTCCAGCGGGAAGCTTTATACGCGAAGTAGAAGGATTGACCAAGGCGGAGCTGCGGAGCAGCGGTCAGAGTTAAGCCCAAGGCGAGGCTTTGCGATGCCTTGGGATAATGAGTTCGTTGAAGGCTTCACGTCTAAACTCGATTGGCTGGGAGTTAGATTGGCCTACGGGGTTGGATTCTCAGCCACTCTTTTCCGCCGGACACATGTCGAGGAAGTTGCAGGTCCGGCAATGAGCGGCCGGCAGAGGCGGAAACTGTTCGGCATCGAGCGTGCCCTCGAGCAAGGCGATCGTGAGCATTGCTTCATCAATGTTGCGAGCACAAGTGTCTGCGTTCCAGCAGGGAAGTGGGCACGCTGAATTCGATCTGCGGATCGATGAAGTGCAAGCGTCGCGCGCAACGAATTGATGCGGACGTCAGCCGGCAGCAATTCGCGCAGCGCCAGCGCGTAACCCTGCATCTGCAGTCGATAGTCATCCGCGACTCTCTCGACTTGCTCCTCGATGGAAATGTTTACGACGTCAGCTGCGACCGGTGACTACGTCCTCAGTCACGACCTCCGATTCAAAATTGAGCAGGCCCTGGCCGGTCGCGGTCGCCGAATTTGGCTGGACTTTGACGTGAGTGGTGGTCGTGGCCACCGCGTTGCGAAGCTCCTGTTGGTCGGCCCTGGCCGTCAGAGAAACCGGTTAGTCTTGAAATCAATGATTTCGACATCAACACCTTTGCCGTTCGTCGCCGGCGTAATCAAGAGCTTGTCGATGGTGCCGGTCAGAATTCCGTTGGGCCGGCGCAAGGCGAAATCGCAACTCACTCCAAAGACCGGGAGACGGATTGTGGATTGCGAATTGCTGATTGCGAATTTGTAATTTGTAATTCGGAATTGGCAATGGCCTGGGCAGCCATCACGCGCCGAAAGACATCGCTGGAAAGATAATTCTCTGCCAGCGGCATCAGGGCGCGCACCGCCTCTAGTCTTTGTTGATATCAAAAGCGCGCCCGACCAACTCAGCCTGTCGCTGAGCGAGGACGTCATCGAAGCTGGCAGTCAGGCGTGCCTCGACATTGTCTCCTTCGCGAAACGTTTCGCAAAAGCGGTGAATGACGGCGCCCTTCAGCGTCGCGGTGAGATTGGCCGGAGGCTCCGGCGCCTCGGCATCGTTCCAAACGGCGCGCTCTTCCTTGCCCGGCGTGCGCAGCATCCGTTCAAAATAATACTGGCGCGCGCAACGCTGAAAATTGATTAGCTGAGTTACCGTAAAACGACGAAGCGCCTTTCCCTGCTCAGCCTTGATGAGTTGCAGCAACGGAGAGATCTCTTCCAGCGGGCAGATCAGGATCAAGCGTTTCCGGTCGATCCTGTTTCGGCATGTCTGCAGGGTAAAGGAAGATTGCGTCCGGCGATTCGCGATCGATTGTAATTTGAATTTGCACTTCGTCGGCGAGTTTCATGACGCCGCTCTCAGCGTGCGGTTCAAGTTCCAACGCGCGCCAGATCCACGCAAACCATTGTTCGCGATCCGTTTTGGCGAGATTTTCCAAACCCTTTCGATCAATCGCGCCGGACAAGATCAAACGATCTTCGGCGCGGGTGGCGGCGACGTAAAGCAAACGCATGCTCTCGAACTCTTCGCGCCAACGGTTACGCTGGCCCAATTCATTGAAGAGCGCCCCGCGGACAGAACGCCCGCGTCCGTCGGGAACGCGCACGGTCATTCCTTTGTGGCGATCGAGAATGAACGCTGCTTCGCGCCGGTTCGGTTCGCGATGAAGATCCGGGAATGATGACGACGGGAAACTCGAGGCCCTTCGCCTGGTGAATGGTCATCAAGCGGACGACGTTGGCTGTCTCGTCCATCTGGCCTTCACCTTCGCGGCCACCGATGGCTTCGAACTCTTCGACGTAATGAACAAAGTCGCGAATCAAGTGTCCCGACTTTTCAAATTGCTCGGCCAGGCGAAAGAGCTTCTCGACGTTGGCGACTCGCTGCGCGCCATCAAAATTGGCGGCGATGACCGGCAGGAACTCGGAAGAAGCGACGGCGTGACGAAGTAGGTCGGCAATTCCGTAACGATTGCGCCGGTCAATCATCGACTCGATCCAGACGGCGATGCGATCCAGCGCAGTCTGATCGTCCTCGATCGATGAACTCAATCTCGCGATGATGACGCAACGCGCGCAGCAAATTCCGGCGGTGCAGTTTCGTCGAGGTCTTGTCTCCATCAATCCATGGAGCGCAGCGCAGGGCCAGCAGGGCATTGTCGGAAATTCCGCCCAGCGGCGAGCGCAGGATTGCGGCCAGCGCCAACTCGTCCGTCGTGTTGTCGAGAAACCGCAGCAGTTGAATCAAGTCGGTTATCTCTTCGCGTTGATAGAAACCCTTTGCCCTGAACTGTCAGATAAGGAATGCCCGCGCGTCGCAGAGCGCTTTCGTAAGTCCAGACTCCGGTGAAGGCGCGAAACAGAATGGCGATGTCTTTGTATTCTGCGGTACGCAGGCCTCCGGCCTGCCTGCCTCGTCACCACTCACCAACGCTTCAATTCGCGCCGCAACCTGTTCAGCGTCACGTTGCTGCGCGGCCAATGAGCTGCTGCGAAATGCTGGTTCCGAAGTTTTCGGCAGGCGCCGCTTCGTCAGGCACAACTCCGACAAGGAATTCAACGTGCGGCGGATCGTGCTCAATGCCGCGCAGCGGCAATGCTGAGTTCGTGCGCGACATAGCCAAGTTGGTCCAGGGCGGCGCCGGGGATATCCGGACGCGGCTCAAATATCTTTGCAAAGATGAAATTGAGCGAGTCGATCAGCGGTTTCTGGCTGCGAAAATTCAGGTGCAGTGGCTGCTTGGCGCCGCCCGCGTTTTCAATCGCGGCGGTCATTTCAGCTGAATACGTCAACGTCCGCGCCGCGAAAACCATAGACCGATTGCTTTCGATCTCCGACGATGAAGAGGTTCGTGCTGCGCGCCAGCGCCAGCTTCATCATCAGATCACGCTGCAAACCATTCGTGTCCTGAAATTCATCAACCAGAAAATATCGATAGCGTTCCGACACCCGCGCCAGCACTCGGCGAGTGATCGAGCAAACGCAGGGCGCGCAGTTGCAGGTCGTCGAAATCAAGCACCGAGAGTCGTTGCTTTTCCGCATCCAGACGGCGATCAATTTCGCGTAAAAGCTTCAGCACCGCCAGTGAATATTCCTTCGCCAGCAAATCGAAACCTATCGCGGGAAGTGTTCCGCGCAAACAATCGTTAACTCCAGGATTTACGCCCCAAAGCAATTCATCGATGCGTTCGATCGCCGGATGACTTCGCTTTTGTGGCCGAGCGTCCCAGAAATCCTCGATCGCCTGAGTGTATGCCGCGATGTTCTTTTCAGTCGGCGGTTGGGCCAGAATCCGGCGCAGGGCCGGCCATTCTCGCGCTGCTTTGGCTGCGCTTTTCTTCGGCCGCTTTGGTCAGACGTCCGCGCGGACAGCAGCTCTCCCATACGCGCATCAAGGTCCTTCAGTGCCCGCGCGTAGCCAATTCTGAAGCGTGATTCTCGGCGGTAAGTTTCTCAATTGTTTCGATCGACAAACCTTCACCGCGATACTTGCGATGCAATTCGACCAGCGCAGTGGCGAGCGCCGCCCGGCCGGTCCCCTGAGTAAATTGCAGGATTGTTTCTTGGCCGTGATGAATGGCGTCGGCGAGCGTTTCTTCGACCACGGACTCCAAAAGCATCGCGGCCTGGTGCTCGTCCAGCAGGACAAATTGCGGATCGATATTGGCTTCGACGGGGAACTCGTGCAGCAGACGCGAACAGAAACCGTGAATCGTGGTGATGACCGCGCCTTCGAGTGTGCGCTTGTGACGCAGCCAGGTCTGGCGCTCGCGGTCGGACGATTCGCGCAGCAGGCCATCGATTCGATCGCGAACGCGCTGTCGCATTTCGTTGGCGGCGCGGTTGGTGAAAGTAATGGCGACGATGTTTTCGACCGAAACTTTTTGGCGCGCAGGATCTCCAGATAGCGTTCGACCAGCACGAACGTTTTGCCGGCGCCCGGCCCGGCGGTCACGGACAGATGACGATCGAGCGTGTGGGCCGCAATCTTTTGCTCAGGCTTTAGTTCTCGCTTCGCTGAATTCTGTGGTTGTGCGCTCTTTGTCGACATCGATTGAAGTAGTGGACTACTGCGTCATCCCCAATTCTATCCTATTCGTCGTGCGGGCCAATCAAGAGCCACTCCCGAGTGTCTTCTTTCATGAATTTGCGAACGCGGTGACGGTCGTTAAGCAACTAATGTAAGATCGACGATATGAAATTCTGCAATAGGCCAGTAATGTTGTTTTCGCGGATCGTTTGCCAGGCCGTAGTTTTCTTTTGCGCAGTTCAGGTCACTGTTGAATGTTTTGGCGCCACCCCTGCCAGCGGTATTGAGGCACAGAGCTCAACGCAGAGTCTGGAAGCAAAGCTTGCGCGGAAGGCGGATTTTGTCCCCAAGGACAAGCCGCCGCTGGAACAGCTCGTCGAAATCGGGCGACACTACGACCTTCCGATGGGGATCGAGTGGATGGATCAAGCCGATCAATCGGCTGCAACGCCCTCGAGGCCTAATTTGACCAGCGACATGACGGTGCAAGAGATGATTGCTTCAGTCCTGCTTGAAGCGCCGCTCCAACAGCTGCGAATTGAGGATGGAGTAATACATATTTTTCATCCCAGCCTGGCTGATTCTCCAAATAATCTTCTGGCTCTGCGTATCCCAAGTTTTCAGGTAGTCAACGAAAACTTACCGGGCGCGGAAGCAAGACTGAGGAGCGAAATTCGCCGCGCCCTCAACCATAACGCTTATCCTAATGGGTTTGGCGGAGTCTGCCCGAATATACAAGTGGACCTCTCTCGACCCGCAATATTTCTTTGCAATTTCAAAACGTCACGGTAAGACAGATCCTGGATGGAATTATTCGGGCGAGCAAACAGGCGCTTTGGGTGGCCCACTTCCCTCAGGGGCAGCGTGGCTCAAAACGCTCGGACGTGCCTGTCAATCAAGATCCGCTGATTGAGAAAGTGACGCCAATTGACTACCCTGGAAATTGATTATCTTTGAAGAAATCGCCACGGATTCTGCAAGGTAAACTGCGGGATCAGTCAGGAGCCGAGTCGATTGCTCCTCAGGCCCGTTCTTCCGAGTCGTTCGTAATGCATTCGTGGATCGAATCTTTGTCGCTCGGAGACTATCCACGAAGTAACCGAAAAATTACAAAGTACTGATCAAGATCAAATCAAAAGTCGATTCTGAAGCTGTGAGTTTTTGTGTCGAAATAGATGGTGCACCCGGCACGACTCGAACGTGCGACCCCCTGATTCGTAGTCAGGTACTCTATCCAGCTGAGCTACGGGTGCGTGTGATGAATTGTAGGGCAGTTTAAGGTTTCAAGTTTGAAGTTTCAAGTTACCCTAAGTCACATCTCTTTGTGAGGTGAGGTCAGTAGCGGGAGCGGTAGCGATCGGTTCGGTACGCACGCCGCTGGCGTGCTCTCCAGAAACGATCAGTGTCAACGCAAGCACGCCAGCGGCGTGCGTACCTAGCGCGCGTAATATCCAGGCTTGGTGCTGGCCACCAACTCTCCTCGCGCGACTTCGACTCGGATCTCTCTCCACCTTCCGTCGTGCACGCTTGGATTCGCAGCCTGGTAAGCGATGCTGTAAATCGTCCGCAGGTCGGCCGCAACTTGTGCGTAAAGCGTCGACATTTGATCGAGGCGTTTAATCTCGTGCAAACGTCCGCCAGTGCGGTTGGCGAGTAATTGCAGACGCGTGCGCGCGGCCGCGTACATCGCCGTAATCGAAGGATCGGGCAGCGGCAAACGTCCCGGATCGCCCGATGGCAGCGCCAGCGGAAAGATTGCTACGCCCTGTCGATCGGCATCATTCAAAACCGAAGCAACCTGCGAGCTGGTCTCAGCCTTTATTGCCGTTGGCAACTCAGATTCCGATGCTTTTGAGACCACGGCGCGATCGCCATTGCGGGCTTCCGTGTCGAGGCCGTCAGTCAACACGACTATGGCTTTGCGTCGCTTGCCTTCGTGCGATAACTCCTTAAGCGATAACTTCAGAGCGTCATACAACGGCGTGTTGCCTTTGCCTGTTTGCAGCGTGGTGCCAATCGTGTAAGCAATCCGGCTACGATCAGTTGTGAACGCGAGATCGACTTTAGGTCCCTTGCCGTTGAAGTCGACCACCGCCACTCGGTCCTCGGGACTGAGCGCGTCAAGAAAGCGCAGCGCTGCCTGATTTATTTGCTGTCGAAAGTTGATGGTGGAACCAGAGGTGTCCAGCATCATTACCAGACTGAACGGGGCGTCGGTCGGTTCAAAGCGCACGATCGGTCGGCGCACGCCGTCCTCAAAAACAGCAAAGTCGCCAGCCGAAAGATTTGTAATTACGCGTCCTCGCTGGTCGACGACGCCGACGTTTAGTTGGACCAGCGCCGTGTCTGTCGTGATTACATCGTCAGGTGTCTGCGCGCGCGAAACGGCCCCAAACGATGCGAGTCCTAACGTCAAAACACAGATTAGCGTAAGTCTGTGCGTCGTCTTGCAGAGTGGAGCGGGGATATGAAATCGGACCATTCGAGCCACCAGATTCAGGGACTGCTGGGGTTGCGGTTGAGTATGCCTGCGCGAGTGGTGAGTTGCAACCTGTCAACGATGGAAGTTTTATGCAACTCGGCTTAACTAATCTCGTTGCACGGACTCACTTGCCGCTCACGAGGATCGCTGGCGCAATCGAATATAATTCGTCCTGCCCGAGGGAGCTCCCGCTTATGCAACGGCCCAATTTCTGTGTCGAATGTGGCGAGCGGCTCGTGCGGAAAGGGTGGAGTGCGCGGCTGGGCCGGCGTTACTGCGAAGCCTGCACGCGCCGGGTGGGGACCTTCGCCACGTTAAGGCCGCTGGCTGGGGTCGCGTTGATATCGGTGACCGCCTTTGCGTTCGGACGCTACCTGCGCCCGGCGCCGCCGCCTTTGATTATTCAGCGCGCGGCAAACTCACCCCTCTCAGATGCGCCGGTCGAGTTGGGTCACGCGTCGCGGTCAAATTCAAACCGCGATCAGCAACCTGATCAAAATCGAACGGCTTCAGTTACGAATGACGAAGGCTATATCTGTGGCGCGCGCACTCAGAAAGGCACACCCTGCCGCCGCCGTGTCCACGTGGCCGGTGAACGTTGCTTTCAACATAAGGGGTTGGCAGCCATGGTGCCTTTGGAAAAGTTGGTGATTAAGCCAACGACTCCACCGAAATGAGAGGTATTGAACCAAATGTTGAGGGATCGCAATCACGGTGCTACGATGAGCCAACTCCTGGAGATCACCTTATGCAAGTTCTTGAACCAACAATTGACGTTAGCTTTTCGCCGCTGCTACGGCGGTACACGCTGGAGGAGTTTTGGGCGCTCCCTGAACCAGGTGATCGATATCACTACGACTTGATTGATGGAGCGCTGTTCATGGTTCCACCGGCTGACTATCCTCACGATGACATTGATGCCCGGCTAACCAGGTCACTGGTACTTTTTCTCAATCACGAAGGCATCGAAGGCGATGTTCATCATCCTCAGGCTGCTATCTACCGGGATGTTGAAGCCGGGACTTATCTTGAACCCGACATGATGTACGTTTCGCCGGAACTGAAAGAGCGGATGGGAAAGAGGCGCACGTCGGCAGATATCGTGTTCGAATATTCGTCTAAGAGCACGGCGAATTATGATCGCACCACGAAGGCCGACACTTACCTGGCGTTGGGCATCCGCGAGCTTTGGCTGATTGATTCGGAGAATTCTCTAATCGAAGTGCGTCACTCAAGGAACCGTGAAAACCGACCTGTCTGGGAGATACGCCGCTATGGCAAAGGCGAGTCGGCAGAATCCGAAGTGCTTAAGGGGTGGCGAGTTTCGGTCGATCGGTTGTTTGAAGGCTTATCTTAGAACTGTCTTGAATGGCATGAAAAGGTCCGCACGCTCGAAAAGCGCGCGGCCCTTTTTGCCTCAACAGACGGACCTGTTACTTGATCGTCTTTACCGGCGCTGCGGGCCGTCCCGGCAACTTCACCGGATTCTTCAATTTCGCCATCACCTCGGAAATGCCGCGTTCCAGTTGCGGATCTCTGCCGGCAATTTCTGAACGCGGATCGTTATCGACTTCAATGTCGGGATCGACGCCATGGCCTTCAATGATCCACTCACCTTTGTTGTTGGCCAGCGCCGAGCCGGGCACAAAGATCGCGCCGCCGTCGATTAGTGCGCCGCGATTGCCAATTCCGACCACACCGCCCCAGGAGCGTTTCCCGATCAGTGGCCCCAGGCCCGGATTCTCGGAACATCCAGGGAAAGATATCGCCGTCAGAAGCTGAGTTTTGATCGAGCAGCGCCACCATCGGCCCAATAAAGACTCCGTCGGGATATGGGTTGCCGAGGTCGTCCGTGCGCGCGTAATTTACTCCGAGCAGTTTGCGACGCAAGCGCTCAATCAACATGCGCGAGACATTACCGCCACCGTTCGCGCGCACGTCAACCACCAGACCTTCCTTGTCAATCTGTGGGTAGTACCACTTGATAAATTCGCGGATGCCGTTGGCGCCCATGTCGGGAATGTGAATGTAACCCACGCGCCCACCGGTGGCCTCTGCCACACGCTTGCCGATTGCGCTCGACCCAATCAAGGTAGATAAGATTGGTCTCATCGGTAATCGGTCGATAAGAGACGGTGCGTGAGCCATCCATCGAAGGCTTGCTGTTCACCGTGAGCGAGACCGGATTGTCAGCCTTGTTTCGCAACAGCCGATAAGGATCGTCGTTGCCTTTCAACTCATCGCCGTCGATCGCCAGCACATAATCGCCGACGTTAACGTTCACACCGATTTCCCGGAGCGGCGAGCGATAGAGATCTTCTTCATTCTCGCCCTGAAAGATTTTCGAAATGCGATAGCGTCCAGACGCCTTGTCCAGTTCAAACCTGGCGCCCGGCAGACCTACGCGCGGCCGCGGCGGAATCTGGAAGTCTCCGCCCTCGACATAAGCGTGCTGCACCGTCAGCTCGGAGACCATCTCAGCGATCACGTAATTCAAGTCCGAGCGGTGCGCGACGTACTTCAACAGCGGCTTGTATTGCTCGCGCAAAGCCACCCAGTCATAGCCGTGCATGTTCGGCACATAGAACCAGTCGCGATAACGCCGCCAGACTTCGTTGAAGATCTGGTTCCATTCTTCCGCCGGCACCCGGTCGACCATCAATCCCGCCGTAGAAACTGGCTTGCGAGTCTGAGCACCCTGTGGGTGGTGTCGTAAATTGCGAAACCGGGACCCTGGCGCACCAGAGCTTTGGCGCCATCACGTGACAGAGCTAAGCCGCCGGCGTCATCAACCAGAACAGTTTCCTTGCGATCTTTCAGCGAGTACAACTTTAGCTGGGCCGGACGATCACCCGGACGTCCATAGTAGAAAGCCGGTCCGACACCATAGATCAAAAAGCCAGGCTTGGTGGCCAGAGCGCCGTAGTTGTCGGCGCCCAGTGGTGCGCGGGCGACCCGGCCTTCTATGCCGTCGAACTCAATCACCATAGGCTTTCGCGGTGGCGGTGGCGGTTTTGCGGCCTCGCCTTCCTTCTTTGGTTCGGCCGGCGCCGCTTTCGTCTTTTGGCCTGGTCATCGCAACTTCGTCGCTTTCCGGTGGGAACGGATGCTTGACGTCTTTGCGCAAGGCCATCGCGTAAATGTACGAGTCGCGATTCGTGGCGTAGTTGAATTCAACGGTGGAAATCTGCGGCGCGAATTCGCGGGTGCTGATGAAGTACAGATAGCTTCCCGTGGGATCCCATGCCGGATTCTGCGCATTGAACATCTGATCGGTCACGCGATGAACTTTGCCGTCGGCGGCGCTCCAGATATGGATTTGAGCTGAAGCCGTTTCCGTTCGTACGCGACAGCTGAAGGCGAGATAGCTGCCGCTCGGCGACCAGACATAATCGCGAATCTGATTGCGCGGCGCATCGACAATTTCGGTCATCTTTTTGTCGGCGAGCGTGACGACAAAAACCTTTCCATCCTTGTCGCTGAACGCGATGTACTTTCCGTCGGCGGACCAGTCGGGCTGATAACGCATTGCGCTGCCGCCGGTCGTGATTTGGGTCGGCGGTTTCGAACCATCCTGCGGCACCACGTAAAGTTCTTCTTCGCCGCTCATGTCTGAGATGAAAGCGATTTGCGAACCGTCCGGCGACCAGGAAGGCCATTTATCGTGCGCGCCGGAAGAATGCGTCAGATTGCGCGTCGGGCCTTTCTCGATCGGCGCGGTGAAGATGTCGCCGCGAGCTGAGAACAAGGCGCGCTCGCCCTTCGGACTTAATTCGTATGACTCAATGTTGTTGGCCGCCGAGATGCGACTGGGCCTGCGCGCCAAACCATCATCCGGCACGGTGATCGAAATGGGCGCAGCTTTGCCGTTCCTGGTGTCGAGGATTTGCAGCTCGCCATCCATTTCATAAATGATGCGGTTCTTGATGATCGGAACTGGGCCAACGCACGTCCCACTGCTTGCTCTGCGTGACCTGGTTAGTCTTGCCGTTGCCGACGTTGTAAGCGTAAAGGTTGAAGTGGCCGTCGCGATCCGAATTGAAATAGATCGTGTCGCCGATCCACATCGCATCGCGCGTCGCCCGCGGGCCTTCAGTGATCGGCTTGGCGTCGTAAGTTTTCAGATCGAAGATGTAGAGCTTGTTCGCCTGGCCGCCGCCATAACGCTTTCTCAGGACGAAAGTCGCGAGACTGCGGCGAGTAAACCATGCGGGCGCCGTCCGGCGAGAAGTCGCCCGAGCCGGCTTCAGGCATCGGCAGAGCTTCAGCCGGGCCGCCATCAACCGAAACGGTGTAGAGCCGCGCCACCGGCAGCGTCCATGAATCTCTCTGCGACTTGAAGACGATTTGCTTGCCGTCTTTGGTCCAGCCATAAACCTGGTTGTCCCATCCCCAGCGCGGCGTGAACGGACCTTTGGCCGGATAGAAAGTAAGCTGTCGCGGCACACCGCCGGTCGCCGGGATGACATAGACCTGCTCATCGCCGTCGTACTGGCCGGTGAACGCGATCCAATTTCCGTCCGGCGAGAACTTGGCGAAGACTTCCATCCCGGGATGCGCCGTCAGGCGGATGGCCGATGCCGCCGCGCAGCCGGCGCGGTCCAGATGTCGCCGCCATAGGTGAAGGCGACGCGATCGCCATGGATGTCCGGAAAACGGAGCAGTTTCGTCTGGCCAAAGCTGCGGTTGCAGCTAACCAGGACGAACGAACCTGCCAGGCCAGGCTACAACAAGACGCGCAAAGAAATTCTTGGTGAACAAGGGAAAATCCTCCTGTGATCCGAAAAAATAGATTCTGATTTAACCTGATGGATTAGAACAGCAGCAGAGCGACGTCAAAGGGGTTCTTACGCGCTGACGGCCGCGATCAGTTTCAAAACCATGACGAAATCGCGGTGGAGACAGTGCGGAGACTGGAGAGTCTGGTGCACAGTTCAGCGGTGCTCAGAGCATGCCGGAGGCATGCGTACCGTCGGTTTTGCTCACCACTTAATCGATCCTTCCTTCGAGGTATCGATTTGCGCGAGATCGCTGGACGCTCCGTAGAAAAAGCCCTTCATGTTGTCGATAAGAAACCCCTGGGCTTCGGGATTTGTGAGATCGAGACCGTAGTGGTTGATGATGCGCGTCTGGGTTTGCAGCCACTCAGACCAGCAGGGCTGGCAAACTTCAGTAGCAATCTTTTGTCCCAGATCGGTTGGCAAAGGCGCATAACCCAAAGGCGCGCGTTTCTGCTCGCAGCGAGCACATTTCATTTCGTCAGGCATTGACTAATCCAGTTTCGAGTTTCGCGTTCAGAGTTTCGCGGTGTTGATTCTAGAATGCGAACGCGTGGGCTGCAACTCAAAAGCGTGAATCAGTTTCGGGTTTCGAGCTTCGGGTTTCTAGTTTCTAGTTAGGTCTCGTCGAGCGACAATCGGACGCTTCGCAGTAGCCGAAACTGACACTCAGATCGTCGAAGCTAACTCGAAACTCGAAACTCGAAACTCGAAACCCGAAACTATCCCTGTGCTGCTCGAATCGCTGCGATCGTGTCATCGTCTTTTGGCCGGAACAAACCCAGCGGCCGCACGTCGCGATAACGAATCACGCCGTTGCCGTCGATGACAAAACTGAACGCGCGACCTTGCCCGGAATCAGCGACTGTGCGCCGTACATGTCGGCGACTTTCCGATCCACGTCGGCCAGCAGGCGCAAGGGCAAATTGTGATTTTCGGCAAAGCTCTTGTGCGATTCGACGCTGTTGGTTGAAATGCCGACGACCTCAGCTCCCGTCGCGACGTAGTCCTCCCAGCGATCGCGCACCGAACACATTTGCCTGGTGCAGACAGGCGTTTCGTCGCCGGGATAGAAAAGCAGCACCACGACTTTGCCACGGTGGTCCGCCAGACGCCAGTTCGCTCCGTCACTGTCGGGCAGAGCGAAGTCGGGCGCCGCGCTTCCTTCCTGGGGATGTGAAGTTGCGCAACTTTACTTGACCGGTTATTTGATTAGCGCGGCGAGATTTGCCGCCGCGACCTGAGTGCGAATTTCGACTTCCGTTTCGCGCGTCGTAACTTTCAGATTATTGAGCGCGCTTTCCGCCAGCGTCCTGCGAGGTTGTGCCAAACGTCCTACAAACATGGTGCCAAGTTGTTGCAGTCCTTCAATCATGTCTTTAAGATCTTTGGCGGCGTCAGCCGTGCCGGTGCGCGCTACCATCATCACAGTCACGTCGCTTTGCGTTGAGCCGACTGAGCCATAGACCTGCTTAATAGAGTTAAGGGCCTTGGCCACCGTGTCGTTGCCCACGTCCAAAGCCTTCAGCAACTCAGGCGAGAGGTTTGCCCCAAACCCCATCACCGCCGCAGGATCCTTCGTCGCCAGCGAAATCAATTCGGCCGGAGCGCGTCCCGCTGTACCGGCATCGATCGCCGCTTTCACATTGTCGAGCGTGCCCAATGCCAGCGAACTTTGATCGAGCGGGCAGATCGCCAACTCGTTGATCGTAATGTTCCAAAGACCGAGCAACTTGATCTGATCGTTGACGGGGACGATGGTAATCGTCAAGCCCGCGATACTTTTCTTCCCGCGACTTTCCGCTTGCGGCTGCGCGTGCTGAAGCCGACACTGCCTTTGCATCAAATGTTCCGTGCGCAATTGCGACGGTTTCAAGCCTGGTCGTGGTTGGGTTGGGAAAGGCATAACGCATTCCGACGGCGACCCGATTGAACTGGTAGCAGATCCACTCCGGTTTTCGTCTTGAACTTGTCGATTTCGGCCTTGGCCTGGTCCAGCTTCGCTTGATCGCTGCCGAGGATGCTCGGCATGGTCTCGTTCAGCATTCGCTTCACATCGACGATCGCGATGGCGTCAGACGCGGGCAGGTAACTGGCGATATTCGACGGGGCTGCGGCGGTCGTTTTCTGTCTTTGTCCGCCAAAGGTCAAAGAAGAAACCAGAGTAATGATACGTAACTCCGGAAATAATGGCGAGTATCGAAGCAACAGATTTTTTGTTCACAAGACTTACCCTTCCTGATTCTTTGTTCATGGCAGTGCGATGCGCCCGCGAACTGTAATGGTTGGCTCAGGCCACTTTTGCTCTAAAAGTCTTTGAGAAGCGGCTCGCGCCGACAAGCTCTCGTTGCCGCCTGGACGGCTAAACGCGCTCAAGCAGCAGCGCGATGCCCATGCCGCCGCTGATGCAAAGGGTCGCCAGTCCCCGCTTTGCCTTTCGCCTTCTTCATTTCATGCATCAGCGTAGTCGTGATCCTCACACCTGTGCACCCAATCGGATGTCCGAGCGCAATCGCGCCGCCGTTTACGTTGAGTCGGTCGGAATCGAACTGAAGATCACGATCGCAGGCAATTACCTGCGCCGCAAATGCTTCGTTAAGTTCGATCAAATCGATCTCCGACAGAGCGAGCTTCTGTCGTTCAAGTAGCGGCGCGCGTCGCCGGTACCGGCCCAATACCCATGATCTCTGGCGCCACGCCGACGATTTCGTAATCTACCAGTCGCGCCAGGGGCTCGGCGCCTGAGTCCTTCAACGCTGATTCGCTCATGACAACCAAGGCCGCAGCTCCGTCTGTGATTCCTGACGAATTGCCGGCCGTAACGGTTCCCGTTTTCGCAAAGACGGGTTTCAGTTTGCGCAGGTCTTCGATGGTTGTGTTTGTGCGCACGTGTTCGTCAGTGGCGAATAGCGATACCTTGACCCTTACGATCTTTGATTTCCAACGACACAACCTCATCAGTGAACTTTCCGGCCGCCGAAGCCTTTGCAGCTCGATCTTGTGAACGCAGAGCATATTCGTCCTGCTCATCACGCGAAATTTCGTATTGGCCGGCCAGCTTCTCAGCTGTTTCGCCCATCACCAATCCTGAAAGCGGATCGTTAAAGCCGTCGCGATACATGCCATCCACCAGATCGACGTGACCCATGCGAGTTCCCCAACGCGCGCCGTCGGCAAAGTAGGGAACGCGCGACATGCTCTCGGTGCCGCCGGCCAAAACTATCTCGGCGCGACCCAGCATAGATTCTTTCGGCAGCCAGAATGATCGCTCGTAACCCTGAGCCACAGGCCTGGTTAACCGTAAATGCTGGAACTTTATCAGGCGACGCCCGCGCGAAAAGTGATTTGCGCGCGCGACGTTGGGACCGCCACCCGCCTGCCGCGCACAACCCCAGATAGAGTCGTCCAGCTTGATCGGGCCGCACGTTTCGCCCGCTGCAAACTTTCTTTGGCTACCGCGGCGCCCAGATCAGCCGCGCTCCATGAAGCAAGTGAACCGCCGAATCGTCCGATCGGAGTGCGCACCGCGCCGGCGAGATAAACTGGGGTCATGCAAGAAACGTTACTTTCGCGAGATGCTAAGCTGCTTTTGACAGTACGGCAAACTTCAGGAAGCTGTGAATAAGGTCAGATTGAAAATCGCATTTGCTCCCCTCCCTTTGGGAGGGGCTGGGAGAGGGCGCAGCTACGGCAAAGAGAAAAGCAAATTACCTGTGTGCGCGGGCTTTCAGCCGGCGCGGGATCTTCTTTGGGTATCTACTCGTAGCTGCGCCCTCCCTAACCCTCCCAGAGGGAGGGAATCTACTTAATCAGAGTTTCCTGAAGTTTGTCGATCGTTTATGTCGCCAGTCCAGCGACAAACTAAAGTTTGTCCTACATCGGATCTTAGCATAGCGCCTGATGTCTCCCGCAAATCCCGCAAAATCCGTTAACGCGACCTGCAACGCAGATGCCGCGAACGGAGCTGCGCAAACTGGTCTGGCGACCAGTCTGAATGGTTCATGTCAGAAGACGGTCGTAGCCCGGTGGAAGTTAACAGAGCAGAGTTCGACTTTTCTTACGCCCACGGCCGTTTGCTGTTTTCCTGTTGGACTGAGCAAGGGTCGCGCGCCTGGCGCATCAACGGGTGGAGTTTGAGTGGCGACAAACTTGTGCTGCGGGCAAGCCGTCGCCTGGGCGCGGAACATTCGACGATTGAACTCGTGCCCAGAGCTTCGGCCAAAGCACTGCGTAGCCGGCATCGCCGTGGCGCGCCAGGCGCGATGCGACCGAGTGGCAGAATTAGTAAGCCAGGTTCTGGTTCGCGACGTCGCTGGTGATGATCAAAGACTGAAGTTTGTACCAACTGTGAAGATCGAACGCGCGACTCTAAGTCCCGGCATGCGTCGCGATCAGCCGGGCCGGTATGCGCGGATCATTCTTCGTCTGCCTCGCGAGCGCGTCGCCGTTACCGCGACAGTGGCCCAGAGCGATTCGCGTAATGTCGATGCGTTGTTTTCATCGGCACTACTTTGGTTCAACCGAGTGCAATCCAGTTCCAAACGTCCTTACATCACGCGCCTGCTGATGGTAGTCGAGCGGAACATTCTCGAAGCAGCCCGGCATCGACAGGTGCTCTTGTCCGAGTCGCTGCGCAACCGAATTGAGCTGATGGAAATGGATGAGGGATGGCGGCAAGTGGAGGCGACTCGTCCCTGGGAGCGGAAGTACTTGTGGCGCAAGCGCCTCGGTCGCTTTCCACCAGCACGAGAGGCTGCAGACCAGCGAGCGCGTGAACGAGATTGTGGCGACGGCGCCTGACGCGATTGACGTAGTCGCCTCTCGCCATGGTCAAACATTGCGCTATCACGGTCTGCCGTTCGCCCGGGTGCGCCGGGTGATGGATCGTGAGCGCGTCTGGTTTGGCATTGAAGGATCGCAACGACGTTCGCTCGACGATTATCATCAAAGCGATTGGTTAAAACTACTGCGCGATCTGCAAGCCTATCGTACCGAGAGTTGCCGGGATCGCCGGCACTGGTTCTATCGCGCGGCCGGCGAAGCATGGCTCGAGTCGATTCTTCGTCGCGACATTTCCAAACTCGATCCCGGCTTGATCGTCGCGCCGCTGCATGCGCAATTTCGCACCTCTCCCGGCGGACCAACTGGAGCGAGGCCGATTGACCTGCTGGCTTTGCGACACGATGGCCGTCTGGCTGTAATCGAGTTGAAGGTGAGCGAAGACCGCGAGCACGTTTTCCAGGGCGTTGATTACTGGCGTCGTGTCGAGGCGCACCGCCGGCGGGGCCATATCAGCACGGCAAAGTTATTCGGCGCTCGCGATATCAGTGACGAATCACCGCTGGTCTACCTGGTAGCGCCGGCGCTGCGCTTTCACCCATCGTTTCGAGCGCTGGCTAAAACGATTGCACCGGATATTGAGCTTTACCGCTTTGATATCAATGAGGATTGGCGCGCCGGCGCGCGGGTCGTGCGGCATGGGCTTGATCAAACGCGTGACGCGGCGTGAAATTCAGATTAACTACTTCGCATCGATTATTGATGACTATGAGTTCTTCAGATAGAATCCGACACGCCAAAGTAGTTCGCGCATTTTAGGATCGTAAGCGCGATGTCGTCGACCTCCCCGCCTACTGCGACGCCACTTTTTCCAGCCTGACAGTCCCGCGGTTGGCTGCTCATATTAATCTACTTCCAGGGCATCATTAACCGCCTGGCTACCAATAGCGCGTCCTGCAAAACTTGGTGTCTTACCCTGGTCGAAGGTACTGTGAGCCTGGCAGGGGCAACTCACGTACCCACGCTGCGGCATAATCGCATTTGCACTTGTGCCGGTCGTTATCTTCGGATGTTCTGGATTCAATGTATCTTGCTCAGGAAAGATCCTACCGTGACACTGTAACGCAGCCGGATCAGAGCAAAGATCGATACCGGGTCTTACGCATTGGAGGGATACTTTTGAAGCGCGTGCGCCGCTCGGTTTCGGTCGAACCCGCGCGCGTTCAGGATCGTGGTCGATCTTTCCAGGCATACCTGGGGCTAGTTGCAATTTTTTCCTTGCCTATTTTTAAGGTTGGTTGTCAGTGCTGACCGCCGGTTCACAAGTAGGCGCAACGCAAATGGCGGATTTTTCCCACCTGCTTCTTTTCTCACGCTCATGGCTTCAAGACCAGAAACGGCAGCTATCTCTTGCAGTTCTTTGAAGACCTCGAGAAAAAGCTTTGCCCGGTGGACCGGTGTTAATCTCAGAAATCGATATCAGCACATGCGGAACGATCGACCAATCCCGAGAATTCACACAGCGACGAATGGGATGAGAGTTTGAGGTCGCCCGGATTAAGCAACGACAGCACGTTCATCGCCATCTTTTCTCCAACTTGCACTTTGGCCGTCGAGGCTGTGGGGAAGGAACTTTCTGTTGTTTTCCTCGCTTCCGCAGGAGTTCAAACTGGGTATCTGATAGGAACGGCTCGCTTACCGGAGTGGAGCACGATGCCGATCCGTTGGTATCCGGAGTCCACTGCGTCGCAGATGGCATCAAAGACGGTTCTCATTCACTGGCATTCTTCGGCTGATCGAGGATGGGCCTTGCCCGCTCGTTCAGGCGATCACCGAAGGCCGCAGATCGGTGGCAAGTGACAACCAGTGTCGTAAAGGAATGGAGAGACTGCGTTCGTCGCGGAAACTACTACGACGAGCTACTTTGACGCGCTATTCGTTGAAGCGATTCGCGACATAGCGAAACTGGGCCCGCGGCCCATCATTCAGATTCACGAGATGCGTTTGATGCTTTTCAGTTACGATTGGTTCGGGCACTTCAAGATTTCGCCTTCCTGGAGGCCCGCCCACAGCGGTCACTTCGAGGCCGCCAGCTCTGCACTGACTTCGATCGTCGCGTTTTTATCTCACCCGGCGCAGTGGAGACGGTATCCGTTTTCCCGTGAACTTTGCAGGCCACCTTGTTGCCGAATCCACTAAGCGCGAGCCGCCCGTAACCGATCCACGATCCTGTCACGCTTTTGTTTGCCGATATTCGCAAGGCCGGCGTAGCCGGGGATTTCCGTTTACCGCGCGGTGACTGATCAGCGACCCCGTCCGATCCAGCACGATTGCTTGTCCTACCTGGCAGGGTTGTATCAACGGCGCGTATTCCCACATCTTCGAAAGTAGTGGATCCTGCGGCAGAAGTCTACGGCGCCGAAACACCCGAACAAAAATGCATTAAATCAAATACCGCGTTCATCCGAGTGGACAGGAGCTGGTAGTAAGTCCGACGTCTGGGGAATGTTCCTAGAATTGCTGCAGAACTTATTACGGCCAGCCCAGTAGTAAACGCCCATTTAGCTATCCCGGAGAACTCCGCTAAAACGAACGTGTATGGCGAACAAGCCGCGCGTTTTTTCCGGTTGCGTGTTTTGAGTACGACGAGCATGCACGGGCGTCCGACGGAGAGAGGCCGCCAACGCTTCAGGAGTCCCCGCGCTGACAATAAGTAAAATGCCAAGCACACCAGGACGCATCGCTGCTTTTTATTCGTACAGGGCGGCACCGGGTCGCATCGATGGCGCCCGGCGAATTTTGCCTGGATCCTGGCCGCGAGTGGCAAAAACAAGTTACCAGCTATAGATTGGGACCTTAGGCTCCCGGGCTACACCGCTATTTTCGGCCGTTTTTAGCCGACCCGGACCTCTTCGAACCGACGGTTTGATTGGCATGTTTTGGAACTTGACGGTCTCCCGCGGTAAAAGCTGCCGACGTTGGTCAAAGTTTCCGACTGCATAGTGACGAGCGATGGAGCTCCGCAGACTGTGAACAACGCTGTCGGTGACTCAAAATCACGATGTCGTCATCGAAGCGTTGGAAGACGCGACACGCCGACTCGATTTCAGTTTCTTCCCTCCAAATGGCTGCCTCGGTTTCATCTTCGGTGCCGGCAAACAGAGCCCGACCTACAGCGAACGCGTAAACAGTTTCGACTGGAAGAGATTCTATGATCTTGGCGGCGCGCAGGCGCAGCGAACACGGCCAAACAATACTTCCGGGAGAATTATGATTGGGTCCTTATCGACAGCCGGACAGGTGTTTCAGACACGTCTGGTATCTGCGCAATCAAATGCCGGAAACCGTCGTTGGCGTTTTTTACGCACTTTAACCGGCAAAGCATTGAGGGGCGGCGGCTGCTATCCTCAAATCCATTCGCGAGTATCGCCGGTCCGGTATTGACCGGATCGGGATTGAGTTTTTCCAGTGGCGACGCGAGGTGAGAACGCCGAAGAAAGAGCTGGAACTGGCTACTAGACGGTACGCGCGAAGGATTCTGGCCGTTTGCTTGCCACAAGCCGTGCAAGCTAACAAACGTGATTACTGGGATAGGATGGAAAATAACCTATCGCCCGGCTTGCATTCGAAGAAATCCTTGCTGCTTTTGGAGATGCTTCGGATGAAGCTGGCTCGATACATGAACTCCATGCTCTTTCGCAAGTAGAACTTACGTCACAGCAAATCACGGGCGATAAGAATCTGCGTTTGCCCGGAAATTGCCGGGAACGGATCGTTGAGGATCTTGACGCAGTATGCGCTTGGGTGCCTTCGCTTTGCCGTTGGCTGGGGGAGGAAGCCGCGGATACCGACTTCTTGCGAGATCTGTCCCGATCAAAGAGCAACTATGGCGAACCTCAAAGTTTAATTGGCGGCTATTGTTGAGCCGTCGAGTGGTACTTGCCCGGAGGAGGATCGAAAGGATTCGGCCGAAATATGCCGTATTAACCACCTGATTCAGAGCCAGCGTATGCAGCGTTTCCTGCGCATCGGGCCAAATCGTCGGTTCAAGTGTTTTTCATGATTCAGTGGTTGTTGCGTTTCGCGTTGCGCTCGCTCTGATTGGTGGGAGTGGTTGATTTGTGGTATCCAGATCCGGTACTATCCTGTGACCTCAATTCGTGACGCGCGCTCGGGGGAGTTTTTCTTGCATGGTTGCTCTCCTTTTGCGGCGCGTGTAGTAGTCGGGGCGGTTCGCGACAAGCCTGGGGGCGTGCCGGGGCTGGCTCAAGTAAGTATCAATCTCTGGTTTTGGTCCTATAGGTCTCGGGTCTCCGATTACACCTCTGAGCTGATGAAGCGTTTCGAATCAGCCTGAGCTAGCGTTTTCAGTACTGTTTTCGGTTTTGAAAACAAATATCCGATTCAAGACTTCAGTTTGTCGCCCAAGAAGCTGTTACGTTCTAAAAGCTTGTCCGGACCTCAGACCTTGACGCTCTCGACGACGACTGAAGAGCGCCGGTATTGTGAGATCGTGCAGCGCGGCGCGACTCAGCGAAGTCAGTTCCTGTTATAACTTAAAGCGACGACGCGTATGCCGCCAACCACCCTAAATCCCACTCGAAAAGCGTTCTCCATTTATCGCCGGCCGAAGTTTTTCACACGGAACACGTCGGTCGCGTTTTGATCGAGAGACCGACAAGGTGGGGACTCGGTTCCTGATCGAGCGAATTCGACATTTTTGCAGTTGCAGATCCATCATGCGGAAATCCGCCAGCACCCAGGGACAACTCAAGACCGCCAACGCGCCGTAATCGCGAATAAGTAACGGAATGGTAGCGATGAGAGTCGCCCTTGCCGCGCGTGTACGGAACCAATGGTACGCGGCCGCAACTACAGGGAAAAATCATCTGCGGATAGAAAAGCGCGCGCTAGAAGCGCGCTGCCACTTCCAACTGCTCTCGGTTGGCGAGAAGGCGGTGATGATCCATCGAAGAAAGGACCGAAGGCGCAGGCGACCAACCAGAACGCACCGATGCGATCAGCGAGGCTGCCTTCCATCGGAACTTTGGTGTGATAATCCCGTCTTTGTCTGGACATAAAACCGAGGGGAGCGAAGAGTAAACAAAGCACGACCAGAAAAATCGTGAAGCTGATCGAGAACTTCAGTCAATCGTTGCCGAACTTCCAGATAGAAGAGCAGTGGCGTAAGGATGGCTGCCCAGACAGCTCCCAGCAGAAACCGTTTGACGATCTTGGCGGTTGTGTCGCCTTTGATTGAGGCGACGTTGTTGGCATCGCGCGAGAATGCGTTCAGAATTAGACTTCTGCTTCCGGAGGGGCGGCTGAGTCGCGGAGCGCGCCCGCGCTGTGCTGACCCGACAAGCGCACGTCAAAGTTTATGTTCTCGCTCGATCCATTTGCTTACGCAGATGGTACTGACTCTTGCCCTGTTCGATTCCAGCAAACCCGGATCGGAAATCCGAAACGTCATTCTGACAAGACTACCTTTCCGCCACCTTCCTGCATCTTAGGGCCGACCAGGCGAATTTCTCGCGAGGTCTCCCCGCACCGGTCCAAGTCGGTTTTTGCTCATCAACGGACCCGGGCGCCTGTCTCGATAAGAAAAGAATACTTTTGCGTGTTGATTTGCGCGGCTTGATCAAAGTGCGGTCGTGTGGGGAGAAGTGTGCGCGTCGATTGAGAAGAAGAAAACGCAAGACTGATGGAACCGAAGCGTTCCAGAGATCAAGCCAGAAATCTTTTGCGGAGGATGGACCACATGAAACCATATGTCTCATCGAGGTCGTGGACTGACAGGAACGTGGGCGCACAACCGTCCCACTTAAATGGTCCTGCGATCTTGATTACGATTCACGCACTTGCCGTCGCGCTGGCGATTGCTTTCGCGGCCGCCACCGGGTGGGCCCAAACTACCACTTCGAGCGCCGATGGTTGGGTAGTCTTGCCGGTCGGTGAATACACCGCGCTGCGGCACGCTGCCTTTCCCGCAGAAAAAGAAGCGGCGGCGCCCGCTGTCGAAGCCACGCTGTCTCGTCTCGACTATGAGTTGAAAGTTGACGGTGATCTCGCGTCGGGTGAAGCCCGACTCACCGTTGATGTGATCCGGGAAGGATGGGTATGGCTGCCACTGCCTGAGGGTCTCATGGTTCGCGAGGCGAAGTTGGATGGCCGCGAGGTCAGCCTGGTTACGCAGGCCAGCGACAAGGGACCGAATAACGCCCAGTTATTACTGTCAAAAACGGGACGCGCCGATCCTGACGCTCAAGATTGTCGCGCCGGTTACCACCGTGGCTGGCACCGATATTCTGCGGCTGCCGGCGAGCAATTCGGCCATCTCGCGCGCCACAGTCGAGTTGACCCGCCAGGGCATTGACGTCCACATCACCGGCGGGTTGCTCCTGGAACATTCTGAGTCTGCAACCGGCAGCCGTTGGATTGCTAACGGGCGCGGCAACGAACCGCTAACTTTCGCGTGGCGACGCAAAGTCGATGATTCGCGGGCCAACCAGCCGCTTAGACTGCGCGGCAAGCTGACTCAACTAGTCGGCCTCGGCGAAGACACGACGCAGGTCAATGCTGAAGTTCAGGTCGAGGTCCTGCAGGGAATAGCACCTGAAGTTCGCTTACAACTGCCTGAGCAATTCACCGTCAATCAGGTTTCGGGCGCAGACTGTCGCTGATTGGGAAGTGAAGTGCGCGCGAATTGACGGTTAGCTTCATCGAGCCGGTGCAGGATTCAGCACGCTTTACTGTCAGCGGCGAGGTCCGTTTGCCGCGCGCCGGCAAGCTCGAGGTTCCGTTGATGCGTCTTCACACCGTGGAGCGCGAGTCCGGCGGCGTGGCCGTAGAAGTCCTCGGCGCCGGTGAAATCAAGAACCGGCAAGCCAGCGGGCTGGAAGAAGCCGAAGCGGCTGATCTGGGACAGTTGATATCCAGTCGCCAATCGCCATCGCTGATTGCGTTCAGGCTGCTGCCGGCGGAAGGAAAATCCGCGAGGTCGCTGTCACTTGAAGTGGCTGCGCTATACGCCACAGGCAATCCTGACGGCGAATATCGAAGAGGCAGACTACAGCGCTCTGGTTACGGCGGACGGCAAGATGTTGGTCCAGACGCGGTTCGCGGTGCGTAACAATCAGCGGAATTTTCTCAAGCTGAATCTGCCCGCGACCGCGACGCTGTGGAGTGCGGCTGTGGCCGGCCGGCCCATCAGGCCCGGTCGCGCGCCTGATGGTTCGCTCTTGTTGCCGCTGGAGAAAAGCAAATCGGGCGATGAAGCACCTGGCGTTTGTGGTTGAGGTTTCATATCTCGATCACGGTCAGGTGTGGAATGACAAGGGGCGTTTCCGGCTCTCACTGGTCGCCGTGGATTTACCCATCTCGAAGTCGCACGTGGTTTTGCATCATCCACCATTATTTCGCTTGACGGCTCCGCCCGGGATTTCCGGCAACTTTCGCGTCACGCCTTACGAGATGCCTGAATCAGAAGCGCTGAGACCGGGAGGGAATTCTGCTCAGGCGCCCCAAACCACGCCCATTGCTCCGACAGACAGCAACACTGAGGCGGCCAAACAATTGGTTTCGCAACTGCGCGATCCAAAACGCGGTTCCACGCCGGCGCGCAATCTTCCTTTGCGCGTCTCCTTCCCACACTTCGGGCCTTCGATCTTTTTGAAGTCTGAGTTGACCAGCGAGAGCCAAACGCCGGTTGTCGAGCTTGATTTTCAACGTGACCGAAAGCGAGGCGGAAAATGAAACGCGCCATCATATTGATTGCCATCTTAGCCACTGCCGCGCAGGGACAAACGCGAAACGCGCGGTCTGGAAGTAGCCATGCCGGCGCCGGGATCTACCGGTACGGTCACACTCTCGCTGGCCGAATACAACCGTCTGACCGAACTTGCCGCGCGCAAGCCGAAGACGGGCGAAGCTGCACCGCTGCCGTTTGTGATGTCGAGTGCCGTATTCAAATTGCGAGTCGTGGATCAGTCTTTGACGGGTGAGGTTGATTTCGCCGGGTCCGTGCTGGACAAAGGATCGGTGAAGGTGCCGCTTACGAGAGGGCTCACAATCCTTGAAGCGAGGCAGGCAAACAGTCCGTTGCCGCTGCTGCTGGAAGGCGGAACTCAGACCGCGATTTTGAACGGGCCCGCGCCGTTTTCCTTATCGGTTTCGGTTGCTTCGCCACTCACCGTCGAAGCCGGCCGCGCTTCGTTTACGATCCCCGTGCCAATGGCGAGTGCGTCGTTGTTAACGCTCGACTTGCCCGGCAATCACGCAAATGTTCGGGTCGAACCGGACTTGGTTACCAGCCGCACCACTTCGAATGGGCATACCATCGTCGAAGCCACTCTGGAGCCGGGAAAGCCTGCGCGTGTTTGGTGGACCACCAGAGAAATCGCCGCGCCAGTGGCGCAACGAGAGGTCCGCTTTCTTTCTGATATTAAATCCGTAGTGTCGGTGGGAGATTCCCAGATCCGCATCACTGCGCTTTGTGACCTTGCCGTGATTCAGGGCGAAACACCAGAGTTCAGAATACCTTTGCCGGCTGGTTTTGAACTGACCGAAGCTACTGGGCCCACGCTGCCGATTCATTTGCGATCGAGAACGGCGCCCTGGTTCTGAAGGTGCGTGAACCTTCGCGGCGCAATCATCAATTTCTGATCGCGGTCGAACGGGCCAACAAAGAGACCAAAGTTGACGCTCCGGTGATCGAGATTGCCGGAGCGCAGCGGGAAACCGGCGAGTTGCTGATCGAAGGAGTTGGTTCGATGGAACTCACTCCCAAAGAGAGTGGCGGATTGCGGCGCATGGACGTGCGCGAGGTGGGCGCAATTGCTCGGTCGTTATCGCGCTTCCCGCTACAGGCGGCATTTCGTTTCAATCGCCGTCCGGGCGAAGCGCCCAAACTTCAACTCGAATGGACGCAGTTTCCTGACAGTTCAGTGCTGTCAGCCGTCGCCGAGCGAGCGACGATTACCACGCTGACAAATATCGAAGGCAAAGTCACTCACCGAAGTGACGCTGCGCGTGCGTAATCACGCCCAGCCATTCGTCAAAGTCGAGTTGCCTGCCGGCGCGCAACTGTTATCGGCCGAAGTGGCGGGCGAGCGAGTCAAGCCGGTCATGGGCGCAGACGGCAGTCGAGTGCCATTGCTGCGAGTGGGATTTAATCCCGCAGGCTCTTACACCGTCTCGTTTGTTTATCTGAGTTCAGGTACGGCGTTCGCGAAGAATGGCGCGTACGAGATGAGCTTGCCGAAACTCGACATTCCGGTCAGCGTTTTGAACTGGGAGATATCGTTGCCCGATCGGCTTGAGGTGAAGCAGTTCGGCGGCAACGCCCTGGCGGCGGAACTGCTGCCAGACTCAGCTCAGAATGTCATCGATGGCGGCGATGATTTCAACGAGAAGGACTCAGCCTCGTGGAACAACTCCGTACTGGACGCGGGAAAAATGGAGGCCGGACAAATCGGCGGCATCGTCGTCGACCCCAACGGCGCCGTGATCCCTGGCGCCGCGGTGACCGTCGTCAACAAACAGACGGGCGCGAGCCAGACGACCCAGGCGGATGGCGAAGGTCATTGGGTGGTCTCAAACGTTCAGCCGGGGCCGACGACCGTGCGAATTGATTCATCGGGTTTCAAGTCCGCGCAACAGGAACTCTCCAGCAATGGACAACCGGTTCATCTGGGAACGACGCTGGAAGTCGGCGCGGCCACCGAACTGGTGACTGTCACTCCGGGGATTTCCTCACAATACTCAGCCCGGCGGATAGAGGACCTGCCACGGAAAGCTCCGCAGGCACAGATCAACGCGCCTTCGGCAAATGTTTTCAATTTACAGCGGCGGGTGGCGGGCATTTTGCCGGTGCGCGTCGAGGTCCCGCGTAGCGGCAAGTCTTATCGCTTCGTGCGGCCGCTGGTCCTGGATGAGGAGACGAAGATCAGTTTTCAGTATAAGTCGAGGTAGATGCTGGCATCGATGCTTTGCCAGTGATGAATTTACAGAGGGACTGTGCGAATAGAGTCAATGTATTCTTCAGCTTCCGAAGCAGCCCAAATCAGAACCAAGTCTTCAATGATTCGCACAATCTCAGAGTCTTGCTGAACAATGAACACGCCCGAGAAGCAGTTCTTTGTTTCAGCAGATGCCCCGAAATGAATCGGCATCGTTTTCCGATCGTGACTTACCAATATTCGGTCGTCATCGGCGGCGATGGCGAGAATTTCAGCATCGCCGAGGCCTCCAAATCCGGCTTCATTCGCAGTTTGAAAATCGATTTCCGGAGCTCGTCGCAGGACGCCGGAAGAGCAATGATCCTCGATTAAGAGTCCCGCGTCAGCTTGAAAGCGAACTTTCATGAGCGGGTTGTAGCTCAGTTTCGTCGCGCGCACGCCGGGTTTTTCGTACGAGTCGGCATGTTCTTCGTGGGAAGCCTGCCGCAGCTTCTCAAACTCAGCTTCGCCCTCGCTTAGATATTTGTCGATGACTGGCAATGCATGGCT
>ERZ1370068.10883-contig-9543_pt1 | contig 34458 bp, 33 predicted proteins | sample MGYA00561227_ERZ1370068 | MGnify/ENA primary metagenome ERZ1370068 (study PRJEB38410, sample SAMEA6850437) | metagenome | study: Metagenomic assessment of the ecological functions of the soil: analysis of the soil microbiota associated with the...
GGTAATGCTTCGTTCAGTTACGTATTGCTGAGCTCGCCGCGAATCAGGTCGGCCCTCGCCGAGCATGCTGTTCAGGTGCACGTCCAAGCCGGGAAGGAAGTCGCCCGATCCGAGGCCCGAGGCTGGTCGTGATGACGCACCCGTTTCCTCGTGGTCGGTGACGTAACGATTCGTCGTGCGTCCGGTCCGGGCCGGTGCGCTTCGAGCGTCGCGGGCGAGGACGGCAGGCGCGCTCGCCGGGGAGATCTCGCGAGCAGGCGCGGAAGGCGCGCAGCAGAGACATCGCCGAACGGGTTGCCAGCCTGACCGAGTGAGGCACGCGCGTCGTGCCGCGTACCCCGACCTCGACGGGCTCATCCAGCGGGCTTCATAGGCGTCGAGGTCGGCCTGGGTGACGCAGGCCGCCGCGCTCCTCCATCAGCCTCGAGGAGGACCCTGTGCGAGCGAGCTCCGTAGTACGTGCGCGGGCCCTCGTCTGCGAGGAGCCCGATCGGCGCGGACGAGCCCCGGCTGCTTCGAGCCGTGTCGCCGGTGCGGAGGAGCGTGCCCGCCCGGCGAATAGATCCGCGCTCGCCCTCGTTCATCGTCATCACGGCGGCGAGCATCCCGAGGCACGCCGCGTGGGCTTCTGGGAACTCGGTTCCCTCGCGCGCCAGGCGCAGCGCGGGCTCGACCGAGGCGCTGCCAGGGGAGTCGTCCGTGGTCGCGGTGGAGCGCCTCGAGCCGGCCATGACGCCGGGGACGCCGCAGGATGCGATCCTACGGCGTAGTGGACGAGCTCCAGGCCGAACGGCGACGTCGAGCTCCGACAGCTCGACCTCGCGAGGAGCCGACGTCGAGGCCTGGCACGGCGACGAAGCAGTCGAAGGTTGCGCGCCGTGCCGCTCGCGGCGTCGTAGACGATCGCGTGGCCGCCGCCCATGATCCACGGTCATCACGGTCTCGGCGACGCACGAGGCTAGCGGCAGGCCGCAACTCGCCGCGTCGGGCGGCACGACGATCCGCCGTCCGAGGATCTCGAGCCCGGCCTCGACGGTGGCCGGTGGCCTGCTGCGATTGCCGCCTGCGTTGACGGAATCCTTACCGCTGCTTAACGTCGCGGCGAATGAAGCGGGCGCTGCCGATCGTTGGCGGTGCCGGTGGCTGCGGCTCTGCTCGCCACGGGCGGACTGGCCTCGCGGTCGGTCGAGCCGCGCGTCGGCTTCGTGGCGTACCCCGGCAGCGGCGCCGCACGCCGCACACGCTCGACGGGCTGGCGTTCGTCGGCTTCAGCGTGCCGAGCGGCTGCCGATCCGCAGGCCGGGTGCTCTACATCAGCCCGACGCAGGGCCCGGGAACCGTGCTGACCAGCGTTCGCGCGGCAGGACTACGACCTCGTCGTGGCCCCACTCTTCGACACCCGATCCCGGTCGATGACCTCGGTCTCGCGCCAGCTTCGCGCGGGTCCGGAGTTCGTGGTCGTGGATGCGCAGCCGGCCTTCCTCCGAAGCGCCACGGACCGAATGTCCACCGCGTCGTCTTCCGATCGGAACAGGCCGCGTACCCGGCCGGCTACCTGTCGGCGCTGATGGCGCAGCGGAAAGGAGAGGCGGCCGATGGTCAGCGCCGTCGGCGGGTTCCGCTTCTACGGCGTGACCCGCTGACGATCGTGGGTTTTCGCGCCGGCGCCCGGAAGGCCGGTGCCGGGGATCACGCGTCCGCGTGGACTACTCCGACGACTTCGCGAACCCGTCCAAGTGCCGGCGGGTGGCCCTCGGGCAGATCGCGGCTGGCTCGAGCGTCGTCTTCAACGTCGCCGGGACTGCGGGCTCGAGCGCATCTGCGCGGCGCGCGAGAAGGCGCGTCTGGGGCGTCGGCGTCGACATCGACCAGTCGTTCCTCGGGCCGCACATCCTCACGAGCGCCGCCGTCGACTGCGCTGACTGCGGCGTCCCACGACACCGTGCGCGCGGTTCGTGAGCGGCCGGCTCGCGCGGGCGAGCGATGACCGTCTACGACGTGCGCAGGCGGCGGCGTCGGAGCTCGGGCGCGTCAGCCCGAAGGTGCCGCGTCGACGTTTCTCCGCCGGTCGCGGCTGATTCGCAAGAAGATCGCGAACGGCACCATCGTCGTCCCGCGTCCGGCGAGCTAGCTCAGCGGCTCGGCCTGCGTTCCGACCCAGATCGTGCCGTCGCCGGACGGCGAGCGAGACTGGGTGGTGGGCGAGCCTCGCAAACTGGAGGACGCGGTTCGTGTCGGCGTCGAACCGCCAGCGAGCGTGCCGTCGTCCGGATCGACCGACCAGACGGCTCCGCTGCCCCCGGCGAGCTGGTAGGGGAAGCGTTTCGGAAGCGGGAAGGAGGCACTCCTGCGTCAGCGTCCCGGGATCGAGCCGCCACACCCGGGGACGCTGCTCGAGAGGCTCGGCGTGGCGACGACCCACAGCGACCCCTCGGCGACCAGCGGGAAGTAACAAACGTGCGAGACGTCCTGCGCGTAGACGAGGCTTCATCGTCCGCGCGTCGATGCGCAGGACGCGCTCGTCGAGCGTGGTCACCCAGAGAGAGTCGAGGACCCGCCGCGATCCCCGGGGCTGGTCCACGGTGCGGCGACCAGTGATCCTGTTCGTCGGCCGGGTCGATGCGCAGCACGTGGTTCCCCTGCGTCACCCACACCGCCCCTGCGCCGACGCGCACTGAGAACACGGGCTGCGGCGGAGGCTCGTTGACGCGCGCGGAGATCGACCTGCTCGGCCCCGTTGTGCTGCAGGTCGGTCGAGCCGCACGAGGAGTGCCGTCGTTGCCGCCTGCGACCCAGACGAGCCGAAGCCGTAGGCGACGTCGCTGAGGTCGGAGCCGAGACCGCCGATCGGCGAGCGCCGCTTCGTCTCCCTCGTCGATTCGGGATAGGGCGCTGTGGTCGGCATCGACCACCCACACCGACCCGGCACCGAGCGGCGATCGCAACCGGACCGACCGCCGATCGGGACGTCGGCGACCGCGTTGCCGCTGTGGTCGTCCACGGCCGCGACGGAGTCGGGCCGCACTGACGACCGTGGCCGAGTTGCGCACCGCGGGACGATTCCGGCCGCGACCGCTGCCGACGAGGAGGAGCGCGCCGAGGACGACCGAGCGCCCACGGCCGACGCGAACGCGGCTCGCGCTCGACCTCCGCGGACCTCGCCCGACGCCGGCGCTGCCGGTGCCGCGAGCGCCGCGTCCTGCTCCAGGATCGCCTTCTCCAGGTGCCGAGCTCTCGCCCGGCTCGAGGCCGAGCTCGTCGGACAAGGAGCTTTGCGGCCGCTGCGGTAGGCCTCGAGCGCTCGGCCTGCCGTCCCGAGCGGATAGAGCGGCAAGCATCAGCTGTGCCCGCCGGCGCTCGCGGAGGGATCCTCCCGCACGAGGTCTCCAGCTCGGGTAGCAGCTCCGCGTGACGGCCCAGCTCGAGCTCGGCGTCGATGCGCTGCTCGACCGCCGCGGCCCGCTGCTCCGCAGCTGCGCCCGCTCTGTACGGCGACGATCGAGTCGTCGAGGTCGGCGAGCGCCGGCCCGCGCCAGAGGTCGAGCGCCTCGCGCAACAGCTCGGCGGATCGCCTCGGCGTCGTCGCTCCGTGCCCGTGGCGACCGAGCGCCTCGAAGAGCTCGAGGTCGAGCGCCGCCCGGCAGGACGACCGCCGTTGTAGCCTGGCGCCTGCGTTGACGATCGCCTCGCGGCCGAGCGCCTTCCGCAGACCGGAAACGTGCACCTGGAGCGCGGTTGAGGCGGTCTCGGGCGGCGAGCCGTCCCAGAGCTCGTCGATCAGGCGGTCGCGGGAGACAACCTGGTTCGCGTGCAGGAGCAGAAGCGCGAGAAGCGCCGCGCTGCTTCGAGCCCCCGAGCGGCGACCTGGCGCCCGCTCCTCGACGGCCTCGAGCGAGCCGAGGATCCGGAACTCGATGCCCGTGCCGCCCTCCTTTAGGAGCCCTTTGCGGTCCCGGAAAGGCTTGTTTTAGCGCCTCGTGGTCTGGTCCTGCAAAGGCCGCACAGGGCGGCCGCCGAGACAAGGTGGGGAGAAATGACCTCGAGCACCACACACAGGATCGCGGTAGTCCTCGCGGCGCTCGTCGCCCTGGCGGCGTTCACGGGGAGCGCGCTGGCGTCGACCTCGAAGCCTTCCGGGATGACGAAGGCCGAGTACCGGGCCCTCGTCCTCCGGAGCGAGGCTCTGAACGAGAAGTACCGCCTCGGCGAGTGGAAGAACGTGCCCAAGGGGATGACCCCGCCCGAGTACCACGCGCTGAGTGGCCCGCAGCGAGGGCCTGAACAAGCGCTACGGCCTCGGCAAGTGGAGCACGGCGAGCTCCAACCGCGTCACCACCGTTGCACGAACGGTTTCTCCGTGGGGAGCCTTCGGCATCGGCGCGGCGCGACGGCTCGGGCTCGTCCTGCTCGCTGGCGGCCTGGTCGCGGGCGGCCGGCACACCCGGCAAGTCCACGCGCGTCCGCACCTCGTAGTTCCTCCTCGCGGCAACCATCGCCCCCGGTTTTCCTCATTTGGCCGGGGGCGATGCCGTGCGGTTGCTACCCTTCCGCGAGACCGCAATCTCGGCCGTTCGCGTGTGCTTCCTCGCGGCGGGCTTGGATTGCGGAGTCGTTGCAGAAGGAGGAATCACGTGACTCTGACCAAGGAAGCGAAGCTGGAGATCGTCGGCAAGCACGGTCGCGCCGGAGGGCGACACCGGGTCGGCCGAAGTGCAGATCGCGCTGCTGACGGCCCGCATCAACGAGCTCACCGAGCACCTGCGGACGCACCCGAGATGACCACTACTCGCGCCGCGGCCTGCTCGCTCGTCGGCCGCCGCCGGCGGCTCCTGCAGTACCTGCAGAAGCGGAACCTCGAGGGCTACCGTGCCCTCATCCAGGAGCTCGGCCTGAGGAGGTAGGCCGACCAACGAACCCAACCCTAAGCCGGAGGGTGGAAGTTTGAGCTGAGGCCTCGTGACTCAGGGGCCGTGGGCCTGGCTCAAACCTCCACTCTCCACGGAACGTGGAGGAAACCCACATGGCAACAACTACAGAGCCCCGCGTCGCAACGGTGTCAGTCACCGTCGGCGACCAGGAGCTGACTTTCGAATCGGGCAAGATCGCCAAGCAGGCCGACGGCTCCGTCGTCGTCCGCGCCGGCGACACGGTGGTGCTCGCGGCTGCGACGGGAGGATGGAGGCCCGCGAGGGCGCAGACTTCTTCCGCTCACGGTCGACGTCGAGGAGCGCATGTACGCGGCCGGGAAGATCCCCGGCGGGTTCTTCAAGCGCGAGGGCAGGGCCAGCGAGCGGGCTACCCTGACCGCACGGATGATCGACCGCCCGATCCGGCCGCTCTGGCCGAAGGGCTACAAGAACGAGGTGCACGTCGTCTGCACGACGCTGTCCGCGGACCTCGTCACCGCCCACGACATCCTCTGCATCAACGGAGCCTCGGCTGCGCTGATGGTCTCGCCGCTGCCGTTCTTCGGGCCGGTCGGGGCCGTGCGCATCGGGCAGGTCGACGGCGAGCTCGTCGTCAACCCGCCGCTGCCCACCCTGGATAGCGAGGAGTGCACGCTCGACCTGGTGGTCGTCGGCAGCACGGACGCGCTGACGATGATCGAGGCCGGCGCCTCAGAGGTGCCCGAGGCAAGGATGCTCGAGGCCTCGAGCTCGCCCACCGCGAGATCGTGAAGATCTGCGAGGCCCAAGAGGATCTGCGCCGCCAGGTCGGCAAGGAGAAATGGCTCGACATGGAGCTGACCGAGGAGCTCGAGCAGCAGCAAGGCCTCCAAGATCCAGGAGAGGATCGCCTCCGGAGGCCTGCGCGAGGCAAGCGCCGCTGTCGAGGAGATCGTCGCCGAGGCCGCCCCGGCCATCTCGATGGAGTCGGGCGAAGACGACATCAGGCGGCAGATCCAGGTGCGCTCCAGCCTCACGCTGATCCTCGACCGCCTGCGGCTCGACGGCGGTCATCGGCCCGATCCGCGAGCAGTTCGAGGACGACCTGCGCGGCGCTCACCGAGGCCGAGCAGGACTCGAAGGAGCTCAAGTCGGCCAAGCGCAGCCTGCTGCTTCGAGCGGATCGAGGAGGAAGTCAACCTGCCGTTCCCGGTCGGCTCGCCGGCAAGCGACGAGGACGACGCCCGTCCAGAAGGACTCGGTCACGCGCCAGTACATCAAGAAGGCCGCCGAGGCGATCTACAAGGAGCTCGTCCGCCGCAAGATCGCGGTCGACAAGCGCCGTCCGGACGGCCGTGACGCCGGAGGAGATCCGCCCGGATCACATGTCGAGGTCGGCGTAGCGCCGCGCGCACACGGCTCGGCGCTCTTCACCCGCGGCCAGACGCAGATCCTGTCGCTGTCCTGACCCTCGGCACCGCCAAGGAGGGGCCAGCGGATCGACGACCTCTCGCTGGAGAACTGACCGCCGCTTCATGCACCACTACAACTTCCCGCCCTACTCGGTCGGGGAGACGGGCTTCATGCGCGGCCCGAAGCGGCGCGACATCGGCCACGGCGCGCTCGCGCAGCGGGCGCTCGAGCCGATGATCCCGCCGGCTGAGGACTTCCCGTACACGATCCGGATCGTCTCCGAGACGCTCGAGTCGAACGGCTCCTCGTCGATGGGCTCGGTCTGCGGCTCGACGCTCGCGCTCCATGGACGCCGGCGTCCCGATCAAGGCGCCCGTGGGCGGGATCGCGATGGGCCTCGTCAAGGAGGGCGACGACTACGTGATCCTGACCGACATCCAGGGCGCCGAGGACCACCTCGGCGACATGGACTTCAAGGTCGCGGGAACGCGTGACGGCATCACCGCGCTCCAGATGGACATCAAGATCACCGGCGTCACGCAGGAGATCATGAGCAACGCCCTCGAGCAGGCGAAGCAGGCCCGCGACCTTCATCCTCGACAAGATGGCCGAGGTGATCTCCGGAGAGCCGCGCGCAGCTCGCCTCACCACGCGCCGCGGATCTCCTCGGTCAAGATCGACCCCGAGAAGATCGGGATGGTGATCGGCAAGGGCGGCGAGACGATCCGCTCCCTCGAGGCCGACTACGAGGTCCAGATCGACATCGAGGAGGACGGCACGATCCTCATCTACGCGACCGAGGGCGAGAAGGCCGACGCCGCGATCGCGGCGATCGAGTCGCTCACGAAGGAGCCCGAGGTCGGCGACACCTACACCGGCAAGGTCGTCAAGACGACGCAATTCGGCGCGTTCGTCGAGCTGAAGAAGGGCACCGACGGCCTGCTCCACGTCTCCAACGTCGGCCCCGGCCGGGTCGGCCACATCGAGGACGTGATCGGGCGCGGCGACGTGCTCGACGTCGTCGTCGCAGGAGGTGGACAAGGAGCGTGGCCGGATCGGCCTCAAGCTCGTCGCCAAGCACGAGAACGGCAACCTCGTCCAGCCCGAGGAGCTGATCGAGCGGGCGAAGGACGCCCCGCCGCGGCCGCAGGAGGATCGTCCTCCGCGCCGCGACGGCGAGCGTGGGCGCGGCGGTCGCGGAGGCGGCGGCCGTGGCAGAGGCGGCGGTCGCGACCGCTAGCCGCAAAGCGGTCGGCGTCGCAAGCGACCGCCTCCGCGCTTGACGCACGACGTCATCGTTGCCCTTGCAGCGCTGGGGGTCGCGGGCCAGGTGCTCGCGGCCCTCTTGCTGCTGGTCGGGATCGGGTGGGTCGCGGGGCTTCGCGGCCCGGGGAGTGGCTCCGCCGGGCGGTCGAGGGCTACGAGCTCTGGATCGTCTTCCTCGTCTCCGCGATTGCGACCGGCGGCAGCCTCTTCTTCTCCGAGATCGCGGGCTTCGTCCCCTGCGAGCTGTGCTGGTTCCAGCGGATCTGCATGTATCCACTCTCGATCGTGACCCTGCTCGCGGCGCTCGCCAACGACCGCCGCGTGGCCCGCTACCTGCTGCCGCTGCCCGCTGGTGGGCGCGGGCGTCTCGGTCTACCACCTGCTGGTGGAGAACGGCGTGGTCAAGCAGACGCAGGCGTGCCTGATCTCGGCGCCGGTGGCTGCGCGACCAAGTGGATCGAGGAGTTCGGCTACGTGACGATCCCGGCGCTGGCGCTGACCGGGTTCGCGCTCTGCTTCGCCTTCTTGCTGCTGGCCGCTCTCGCCCGCTCCGACGGCTACCGTGTCTGAAGACGATGACGAGCGGCAAGCAAGCACGGCGGCAGCGGCAGGCCCAGGTGGCGCGACCGCCGGTCCGGAGCACGGGCGGGCGACAGGCCTCGACGAAGGTGCTGCTCTACGCGGCCGCCGGGATCGCCTGGCATCGCGGTCGCGATCGGCCTGGTGTTCGCCTTCACCGGCGGCAGCTCGTCGTCTGCGAACCCGACGACGGTGAGCGCCCTGCCGGACGCGGCCGCGAGCACTGCGCTCTTCAAGGGCATCCCGCCAGCGCGGCAACGTGCTCGGCAAGCCCTCCGCGCCGGCGACGATGGTCGAGTACATCGACCTCCAGTGCCCGGTCTGCCGGGCCGTTCGAGACCGAGGTGATGCCGACGATCGTCGAGCGCTACGTCTGACCGGCAAGCTAAAGGTCGTCGCACGGCCGATCGCCTTCATCGGCCCGGACTCCCTCCGTGGCCGGGACGCCACCATCGCCGCGGGGCACCAGAACCGTTCTGTTCGACTTCGCCCAGCTCCTCTACGCCAACCAGGGCCCGAGAACGGGGGCTGGCTCAACGACGAGATCGTGGCCTCCGCCGCGAAGAGCATTCCGGGCGTGAACGTGCAGCAGCTAGTCGACACGAGCAACTCGAGCGCGGTGGCGAACACTGCGAAGCAGTACGACTCGCAGGCCAGAGCGACGGCGTCGGCGGCACGCCGGCCATCTACATCGGCAAGAGCGGTGGCACCTACGCGCCCGTGTCACCGGAAACGCTGCCCGAGGTGGCCACGGTTTCCGCCGCGATCGACCGCGCCCTCAAGCCCTAGCGCCTAGTAACGGTCCAGCTCGTGCAGACGCTCGTCGCTGATGCCGAAGTGGTGCGCGATCTCGTGTAGGACGACCCGCCGGATCTGCTGCTGAAGAAGGGCGGGATCGTGCCCGAAGTGGCGCTCGAGCGGCCCGCGGTAGATCGAGATCTTGTCGGGTGGCACCGCCCCGTACCAGCTCGAGCGCCGCGTGAGCGGCACGCCCTGGTAGAGGCCGAGCAAGGGCATGCCGGGTGGAGGCTCGTCCTCGATCACGAGCTCGAGATTGGACATCGCGCTGCGCAGGTCGTCGGGCAACGACGCGATCGCCTCCTCGACGCTTCGCTCGAAGTCGACCTCCGGATACGGCTCGTCCATCAGGTGAGCCTAGCCGCCCGAGTACGATCCGCCCGTGCAGCAGAAGTACGTGCTCACTGAGCTCGACACGGAGAGCGCGTCATCTCGAGCGCCTCGTGCATGTGCGCTCGGTCGCGATCGGGTTCTGGATCGGCGCGGGCTCGCGCGACGAGACCGACGCCAAGGCCGGCCTCTCGCACTTCATCGAGCACCTGCTGTTCAAGGGAACGGCGTCCTACACGCGCTCAGGAGATCGCCGAGATCTTCGACGCCCTCGGCGGAGAGCTCAACGCGGCCACCTCGCGCGAGCACACCGTCGTCTACGCACGCGTGCCCGACGACGCGCCTGGAGACGGCGCCTCGACGTGATGGGGGAGATGGTCTTCGCGCCTGCGCTTCGCCGAGCTGGACGCCGAGCGCGAGGTCGTGCTCGAGGAGATCGCGATGTACGAGGACCAGCCGCAGGAGCTCGTGCACGACCTGATCTCCGAGGCGACCTTCGGCTCGCATCCGCTCGGCCGGCCCGTGATCGGCACGGCCGAGGTGATCTCGAGCGTCTCGCGCCGCACGGTCTCCGAGCTACCACCGCTCGATGTACGCGCCCGCGCAACGTCGTCGTGGCGGCGGCCGGGCAACCTCAAGCACGAGGAGTTCGAGCGCCTGCCGCTGCGCGGCGCAGCGCAAGGCGGTCGCCGCCGCCCGCAGCGGCCCGACGCGTGCGTCCGCCGCTCGTCAAGGCGCCGGCGCCGGGCCTCCGCTTCCAGCGCAAGGACACCGAGCAGTACCACGTCTGCGCTCGGCGCGCCCGGGATCGCCGCGCTCCGACCAGCGCCGCTTCGCCGCGTCGATCCTCGACGCGATCCTCGGCGGCTCGGCCTCGTCGCGGCTCTTCCAGGAGATCCGCGAGAAGCGCGGGATGGCCTACGCCGTCTACAGCTTCGCCGTCCGCAGTACACCGACACCGGCCAGGTCGGGGATCTACGTCGGCACGCGCGAGGACAACCTCGCCGCCTGCGCTCGAGATCGTCGCGCGAGCAGATCGCGCGACGATCGCGGCGGCGAACGTTCGGCCCGAGCGAGCTCGAGCGGGCCAAGGAGAACCTCAAGGGCCGGATCATGCTCTCGATGGAGTCCGACGTCGAACGCGCATGAGCCGGCTCGGCAAGTCGCTGATCACCGACACCGAGCTGCTCTCGATCGAGCGGATCATGGCCGAGATCGACGCGGTCGAGCCCGAGGCGCTCGCCGAGCTGGCCGGGATGCTGCTCGCGCCGGAGCGGCTCTCGGCCGCGGGCATCGGCCCGACGGAGGAGCACTTCCTTGCGGCCGTCGAGCCGCGTGAACCCGGGCTTCGCCAGAGCGGCGTGAAGAGTCGCGCTCTTCGGAGCGGGCGGCAAGGTCGGCGCCGTGCTCGGGCCGGCTGCCGAAGCCGCCGGGCACGAGCGCTGGTCGAGCTGGGCGAGGCCGAGGCGATGGTCGACTTCACTGCGCCCGAGCGGTCGTCGCGGAACGTCAGCCCGCGCCCTCGAGGCGTGGCGTGCCGTGCGTGGTCGGGACGAGCGGCTGGGAGACGCGGCGCAGGTGCGAGCTGGCGCTGGAGGCCGGCCTGCCGGTCTTCGTACGCGCCGAACTTCGCGATCGGCGCGGTGCTGATGATGCGCTGGCGGCCGACGCTGCGAAGCATTTCCCTCGCGCCGAGATCATCGAGCTCCACCACGAGCACGAAGAAGGGACGCGCCTTCCGGGACGGCGGAGCGCGACGGCCGACGCTCCTGCCCGGCGATCCGTCGATCCACTCCGTGCGGCTTCCGGGGCTCGTCGCGCACCAGGAGGTGCTCTTCGGCGGCGACGGGCAGCTGCTGACGATCCGCCATGACGCGTACTCTCGCGCGAGGCGTACGTGCCCGGGGTCCTCGCTCGCGCTCGAGCGCCTGCACAACCCTTCCGCCGGGCCTGACGGTCGGTCTGGCTACGCTCCTGAAGCGTGACTCGTGCGCCTCGCGTCATCGCCGTCGTCGTCCTGGCTGCCGCCGCGAGCCGGCTGCGGCAGCTCGCCTGACCGAGAAGGGCGACCCGGTCTACGCAGGCATGCCAGAGGAGCGCCGCGAAGCAGGCCGCGCTCGTGGGATTCCAGTCGGAGACCACCGACGGCTCGAATGAGATCTACGGCCATCACCTGCGGCTCGTCTCGATCACGAGGAGCCGCGATCCGACCGGCGACGACACGCCTCGGCGGGCGACCGTTCACGACCTGACGCGAGAAGCAGGAGCGGCTCTGCATCTGATGGCGAACGGGCAGTACAGCGGGAGCATCAACCTCCGAGCCGTGCCCGGGAGTCAGCCGGAGCCGGGGAAGAGCCGTGAATCGCTCCGCGTGCTCGGCGAGGTCCTGACAGCGGTCGTGACGCCCTTCGACGCCTACTGGCGCCGTCGACCCCGACCGGTTACCGCGAGCTCTGTCGCGTTCCTCGTCGAGAACGGGTCGGACGGGTCGTCGTCGACGGCGACGACCGGCGAGGCGCCGACGCTGTCGGACGATGAGCGGCTCGAGCTGATCGCCAGCCGCGGTCGACGCCGATCGGCGACCGCGCGACGGTCGATCGCGGGGACCGGCACGAACTCGACGGCGCACTCGGTGCATCTGACCGAGCGGGCGCACGAGCTCGGCGCGCGACAGCTCCTCGTCGTGACGCCGCTACTACAACAAGCCGCCGGTGCAGCGGCATCGTCAAGCACTTCAAGGCCGTCGCCGCCGCGAGCGACAGGCCGATCGTGGTCTACAACATCCCGGCGCCGCGTCGTGATCAACATCGAGACCGAGACGATCGCGCAGCTGGCCGAGATCCCGAACGTGCCGCGCAGTCAAGCAGGCGAACGCGCGACCTCGAGCAGGCGCGCCGCGATCGTCGAGCTCGGCGCTCGCCCTCTACGCGGGCGACGACGACCTGGTCCTGCCGTTCGCCGAGCTCGGGGCAACGCGGCGGGATCTGCGTGCACACGCACGTCGTCGGGCCGCAGGTGAAGGAGCTGGTCACGCGCGCGCCCGCGAGGGCGACCACGAGGGTGCTCGCCGGATCGAGCGAGAGCTCGCGCCCGCGCTCGAGATCCTCAAGGTGCAGTCACCGAGCCCGATCGCGATCAAGGCCGCGTTGAACCTGCTCGGGCACGAGGTCGGGGGCCTCCGCCTGCCGCTCGTCGAGGCCACGGAGGACAGAAATCGCCCGAGATCGCGCGCTTGCCTCGAACGGCTGAGGCTTCTCGAGCCGAGCCGAGTCGCCTAGCCCGGCGGTTCCTCAGGCCATCCTCCGAGGCTAGGACTTCAAAAAGGCGAGCCGGTAGTACCAGGTCATCCGCAGCATCCATTCCCTCCTTTGCGTTGGCCGCACGTCCCAGTGTCTCCACGCGCAAGCCGTTGCGTATCCCCCGCGTGGGGGTCAGCGACTAGCGACGGTCGCTGGCGGCCGTTGAAGGCGCTGTCCTGGGGCGCTCGGCCAGCGCCAGGCCGATCGGTCGAGCGAGCGGCTCAGCGCGGCGCGGACGTGCGCGCCGCAGGGCGCGCGGCGCCCGGAGCACGACGAAGCCCGACGAGCGCGCTGTTCTCACGGCGGAGCGGCAGCGCACGCAGCGCCGTCCGGCCGCCGAGCTCGTGGCCGGGCGCGGTCAGGAGCTCGGCGCGCGACTCGGCTTCGCGGACGAGCCAGCTCATCAGCGTCATGCTCGCTGCGGTGCCTCCTCGCCGCGCGAGAGCTCGAGCGCGAGCCGCTCAGGCCGTCCTCCTCCCACGTAGACGAGCGCGATCCACTCCGCCTCCGGCGGACGGACTCGAGCACTCGCTGAGCCGCGGCGAAGGCCACCTCGCGTCGTCGAGGCGCGAGCGCCGTCGCCACCGCACGCCGCAGCCGGTCCGGCCAGCAAGCGCGACCGCAGGTGGAGCGATCACGTCCCACGCACGCGACGGCTCCGCCTGCGGCCGCGAGGAACGGCTGGTCGCAGCCCGATCCCGGCGAGACGGTCACCGACGCCGCCGAGCGCGACCGAGATCGGGGCGCTCCTTGAGGCTCACCCGGCCCCGCGGATCCGGGCACGCGGTACGGGGCGGCGGCACCTCGGAGCTGCTCCTGCTCCTCGGGGTCAGCGCCGCAAAGGGATCGTGGCCCTCGCTGCAACGGCGATGAACGCCTTCGCCACGGCCGGGTGGAACTGCGTCCCGATGTTCGCGCTCGATCTCGGCGCAGCGCCTCTTCCGGTCCCGAGGCCGGGCGCGGTACGGGCGGTCGCTCGTCATCGCGTCGAAGCTGTCGGCGACGACCAGGAAGTGCGGCGGCGAGCGGCTGATCCTCCGGCGGGATCCCGTAGTAGCCCGCGCCCGTCGAAGCGCTCGCCGGTGGTACTCGACCGCGCGCGCCTCGGCAGCGGAGAGCTCGAAGCGCCGGAGCAGGCGGGCCGAGAGCCGCGGCGCGCGCCAGACCGCGCCCCACTGCGCCGGCGTGAGCTTCCCGTCTTGCCGAGCACGGCGGCGTCGACCGCGACCTTGCCGAGGTCGTGCAGCCGCGGCCGCCCAGCGCAGGCGGTCGATGTCGGAGTAGGAGAGCCGAGCGCGCGCGCCAGCGCGTCGACGTAGCCGGCGACGCGGATGCGAATGCCGGTAGGTGTACGGGTCGCGCTCGTCGACGATGTTGGCGAACGTCTCGAGCGCGTGGAGCGTCTCCTGCCGCGAACGCCGGACGCGCGCGTGCGCCTGGTTGACGGCCAGCGCGACGGGCACGACGGCGAGCACGTTCCAGGGTGGTCGAGCGCGAAGATCGCCAGGATCGCGCCGAGGCCCGGCCTCCGCCGCGGCCGCGGCGAAAGTCGGGCTGCAGGACCTCGCCGCCGCCGACCAGCTGGAGCAGCCCGCGCGAGACGAGCAGGTAGACGATGCGCCAGCACGGTCAAGGGCACGAGGTCGTCGGGCAGCGCGAGCTGTCCGGTACTGCCGCCGCCGAGCGCGAACGCGTACCCGGCCGCAGCGGAGGCCAGCGCGAAGGCGGAGGCCTCGAAGGCGGCGAAGCGCCAGCGAGCCGCGGACGAGCCGGCGCGAGGAGCGCCGCGAGCGCCCGCGACGAGCGCGCCGCGCCACGGGCCCGAGCACGATCACGGCGGCGAGGTCGACGCCCGAGGCGACGCGGAACACGCCCGGGCCGACCGGCTCGCGAATGCGTGAGCGTCCGGCTCCTCGAGCAGCTCGGCCGCGAGGCGGCGGCGCCGAGCAGCGCGAGCGCCGTCAACGGGCGCTCGTCGCAGCCACGCTCCGGCCACGGTCACGCCGAGACCGGCCGCCACGGTTGCGTAGGCGAGTAGGGAATGCCGCACGGAGCGTTTATCGGGTTCGGCGCGGGCGCAGGCTAGCCTGCGCCGCGTCTAGACTGCCGCGATGCCCGGAAGTACCCGAATCATCCCGCTCGGCGGCCTCGGTGAGGTCGGCAAGAACATGACCGTCGTATCGAGGCCGACGGGAAGCCATGCTGGTCGTCGACGCCGGGCTCGCGTTCCCGCGCGACGAGCACCTCGGCGTCGACCTGATCCTGCCCGACTTCTCGTACCTCGCCGAGCGTGGCAGGCGACGATCCGCGCCGTCCTGCTGACGCACGGCCACGAGGATCACGTCGGCGCGCTTCCGTACCTGCTGCGCGAGGTCCGCGTCCAGGAGGTCTGGGCGACGCGGCTGACGCTCGGGCTGATCAAGTCGAAGCTCGACGAGCACGGCCTGCTGCGCGCCGCCGAGCTGCGCGAGGCCGATCCGGACGACGAGCCGTGTCGAGCTCGGGCCCGTTCCGGGTCGAGTTCGTCCGCATGGCGCACTCGATCCCGGACTCGGTCGCGATCGTGCTCGAGACCCCGGGCGGGCGCATCGTGCACACCGGCGACTACAAGATCGACCACACGCCGGTGGACGGCCTGCAGCACCGACGTCGGCCGCCTCGCGGAGATCGGCAACCGCGGCGTCGACCTCCTGCTCGGCGACTCGACGAACGCCGAGCGGCCGGGCGTGACCGGCTCGGAGCGGCTCGTCGGCGAGGCCTTCCGGCAGATCATCCCGCTGCGCGACGGGCCGCATCCTCGTCGCGTCGTTCGCCTCGAACGTCCACCGCATGCAGCAGGCGATCGACGTCGCGGTCGACGTCGGCCGCAAGGTCTGCGTCGTCGGCCGCTCGATGCGCAAGAACGTGAACATCGCGCGCAACCTCGGCTACATGGACGTGCCCGACGAGGTGCTCGATCCGGCCGAACGAGCTCGACGAGCTACCGCGCGACGACGTGCTGATCCTCTGCACCGGGCAGCCAGGGCGAGCCGCTCTCGGCGCTCGATGCGGATCGCGTACAACGACCACCCGGCGATCACAGATCGAGCGCGGGCGACACGGTGATCATCTCCGCGAAGCCGGTGCCCGGGAACGAGCTCGCGCGTGCACGACGCGATCAACCAGCTCGCGCACGCCGGCGCCGAGGTGCTCCACCAGGAGATCGCCCCGGTTCACGTCTCCGGCCACGGCAACGCCGAGGAGCTGCGGACTGATGCTCAGCCTCGTGCGCCCGAGGTCGGTGATGCCGGTGCACGGTGAGTTCCGGATGCTGGCGGCGCACGCCCGGCTCGCGCGACGAGAGCGGCGTGCCCGAGAACCGGATCGTCCTCGCGGAGAACGGCACGGTCGTCGAGCTCGACGAGTCCGGTGCGCTGCATCGACCGGCCACGTCGAGGCCGGCGTCGACGTTCGTCGACGGCGCTCGGCGTGGGCGACGTGCAGGACGTGGCGCTGCGCGACCGGCGGCACCTCTCCGAGGACGGCGTCCTGATCGTCGTCGCGACGCTCGCCGGCGCCAGAACGGCGTCGCGTCGCCGGCCAGCCGGAGCTGATCGCGCGCGGCTTCGCGGAGCCGGGTGAGCCGCTGCTCGACGAGATGCGCGAGGAGGCCGAGCGCGTGCTCGACGAGCTCGTCGCGGAGCGACGTGACCGAGATCAAGCTCCTCCAGGAGCACCTGCACGACGGCCTCGGCAGCTGATCTACGACCGCACGGGCCGACGCCCGATGATTCTTCCCGTAGTAGTAGAGGTATGAGAACCACTGCGAGCAGAGCCGAGCTGGGCCGACGTCCTCGTCGACAACGCGGCCGACATCCAGACCGCGGAGCGCCTGATCCGGCAGCTGATCGCGGCGCAGGTCTCCGTCGCTCGCGTTCTGCCGGCTGCTCGAGCGCTGGGACCGCGGCGACGCGGCTCCTTCGCACCCCGGGCGGCCGCCAGGCGGCGCTGCGCCGGGCCGCCGATCGAGCCGAGACCGCCCTCGCCGGGCTGGAAGGGCCGCTCGGCCGCTACCTGCTCGAGCTCGAGCCGGAGCGCGCGGAGGGCCGCTCCTGGTACGGGGCCCCGGGCGCTGCCGAGCTCCTCGAGTGGGCGCCGGTCCTGGACCGCGCGGGCGTCGGGTTGTTCGCCGGTGCGGGTCACGCAGGCCTACCTCGAGCTTGCGGTCTTCCTGCGTGCGCTCGCAGGCCTCGACGGATGCGGCGCGGATTCGCTCCGCGCCCGACCGCTCGTCGCTCTGGGCCGGCCTCTTCGACCTGCGCGAGAACCTGCTCGGCCGCGCGGTCGACGATCTGCGCGCGCTTGCCACGGGTTGAGCTAAGCGTCGTAGGCTCCGTCAACCTCGACCTGGTCGCGCGCTGCGAGCGGCTGCCGCGGCCGGGGAGACGCTCACGGACGCGACGCTTCCACCGCTATCCGGGCGGTAAAGGCGCGAATCAGGCGGTCGCCGCGGCCCGCCTCGGCGCAACGCGTCACCTTCGTCGGCAGCGGTCGGCGAGGACGAGTTCGCCGACGGAGGCGCTGGCGGGTCTCCGAGACGCCGGCGTGAAGACGGTGCTCGACGCCAGGGCGGGGCAACCGGCGTCGCGGTGATCATCGTCGACGCTCGGGGCGAGAACCAGATCGTCGTGGCGCCGGGGCGCAACGCCGAGTTGCACGACCCGCAGGCGCGAGGCGCCGTGCTGTCGCAGCTCGAGATCCCGGTCGACGCCGTCGCGTGCCGCGGCCGACGGAGCGGAACGCTTCTTCCTCAATGCGGCGCCAGCACGCCTGATCCCCGTCGGAGTCGTGCGGGCCGCCGAGGTCGTGATCGTGAACCGCTACGAGCTCGAGGCGCTGCCCGAAACGCCGAGGATGACGGCGCTGACGCTCGGCGAGGAAGGCGCCGTGCTGCTCGAGGACGGCTCGGAGGTCGCCCGCGCCGAGGCCCCGGCGTCCAGGCGGTGGACGGAACCGCCGCCGGGGACGCCTTCACCGCCTGCCTGGTGGTCTCGCGGCTCGAAGGCCGGGAGTGGGGGAGGCCCTGCGCCGGGCCTGCGCCGCCGGCGCGCTCGCGGCCTCCAGGCTCGGAGCGCAGCCCTCGCTACCCACGGCGGGCGAGGTGGGTGCGATGCTCGGCAGCGCATGAGCATTCCGATCCTGCTCGACTGCGATCCCGGCCACGACGACGCGATCGCGATCCTGCTCGCGCTCGCGAGCCCGGAGGTGGAGCTGCTCGGGGTGACGACCGTCGCCGGCAACCAGACGCTCCAGAAGACGACCGACAACGCCATCCGGGTGCTGGAGCTGGCCGGCAGAGGCGACGTCCCGGTCGCGATGGGGTCGTCGCGGCCGCTTGTGCGCGAGCCGTTCGTCGCCGCGCTACGTCCACGGCGAGACCGGGCTCGACGGGCCGGACGCTGCCGCCGCCCCAGGCCTCTCCGGTGGACGCGCACGCGGTCGACTTCCTCGCCGAGCGACTCGACGGCGCCACCCTCGTCGCGACCGGCCCGCTGACGAACGTCGCGCTCCTGCTGGCGCGCTACCCGGACGCACGCCTCGCAGCGGATCGTGCTGATGGGTGGCGCGATCGCGGAAGGCAACGTCACGCCGGCGGCCGAGTTCAACGTCTGGGCCGACCCGGAAGCCGCCGCGCGCGTCTTCGCCAGCGGACTCGACGTGACGATGGTCGGCCTCGACGTGACGCACCAGGCGCTGCTCACCGGCTCGCACGCCGAGGCCCCTGCGCGCCTCGGGCCGGATCGGCGAGGTCGTGGCGGAGCTCCTCGACTTCTACGGCGTCTTCCACCGCGAGGTGTACGGCTTCGACGGCTCGCCCGTTCCACGACGCGGTCGCACTCGCCCACGCCTTCCGGCCCGGACTCCTCGAGCTCGAGCGGCTCAACGTCCGCGTGGATTACGAGTCGGAGCTCTGTCGCGGCCGCACCGTGGTCGACGTCTGGCGCCGAACGGGCCTCGAGCCGAATGCGAGCGTGGCGTGTCGATCGAGGCCGACGCGTTCCTCGACCTCTTGCTCGAACGGCTTGCGCGGCTAGGCTAGCGGGGTCATGGCGGACATCTGGACGATCCTGATCCCGGTCTATCCTGCTGGGCCTGCTCCTCCTGCTCGTCGCGCTGAATTTGCTCGCGCGCGTCCAGGCGGTCGCTACGTCCGGCCGATCGGCCAGGCGATGATGAAGGTGCCGTTCCTGAAGAAGTACCTGCAGAAGGCCTCCAGGGCGTCGCTGGAGAAGCAGAACCCGGAGCTGGCGAGCGCCATGGCCAAGCTGGAGCGAAGCGGCGTCCAGAACGACCCGCAGCGCGCGCAAGCCGCCCTCTCGCGCCTCAGCGCGGCGCGAGCGGAAAGCCTGGCTGGAGGCCGCGGGGCAGCAAGGCGCCATTCCGGAGCCGATGAACCGCCAGCAGCGGCGCCAGCGAGGCGAAGCTGAAGAAGAACCGCGCCAGCCCGCGTTCGCCGCAACCACGCGCACGAGCAGGAAACCTGTTTCGCGCTGCAATTTCTCGATCAAGCTTCGAGCGCGCGGCCGGCGTCTACCAGCTCCGTCGCTACTCGTCTGTGCGGGCCCGTGGGCTGGCCCTGAAAGGAGTTCGATGGACGGCAGGACATACTCGCCGACGCGCATCACCGTTTCCGCGATCCTCGTGGTCGCCGCGGCGATGCTGCTCGTCGCCGCGGCGCTCGCGGGCCTGACCCGTAGCGCGGCCGCGAAGCGGCCCCGCCGCGGCAGGGAAGGGTGGGCGGCACTCTCAGAGTCAACCTCTCGACGACCGACGTTCAGTACACCGGACCCGTCGCTCGAGTACGAGTCGACCGGATGGCAGGTCGAGTACGCCACGGCCCTGAAGCTCCTGAACTGGAAGGAGACCAAGGCGACGCTGTTCCCGGAGGCCGCGACCTCGTTCCCGCTGGTCTCCGCCGGCGGCCGGCGCTACACGTTCCACATCCGGCCCGGCCTCAGGCTCAGCAGCGGGAGAAGATCACGCGCCGCGAACTTCCGGTACGCGTTCCAGCGGGCGAACAACCCCAAGATGAACTCGCCGGCGGCGGCGTTCCTGTCCGATCTCGGCTCGGTGACGACGAAGGGCAAGTACACGCTCGTCATCAGCCTGAAGAAGGCCAGGCCGGACTTCGCGCTCGATCGTCTCGATGCCGTTCTTCCAGGCGATCTCGCTGAAGCTGCCGATCGACCCGAACGGCGTGAAGCTGCCGGCGTCGGGTGGGCCGTACTACATCTCCTCCCGCGACATCGGTCGCTCGATCGTGCTGAGCCGGAACCAAGTACTACAAGGGGAACCGGCCGCATAACCCCAACCTGATCTCGATCCAGGTGAACACCAACCTCGACACGAGCCTCTTGCAGGTTCAGGAGCAGCCAGCGCGACTACGACATGTTCGGCGTCCCGCCGACCGCTCACGTCCAGCTGCACAACCAGTACCCGAAGCAGTACCACGTGAAGCCGGGAGTGATCACAGACTTCCTGACCATGAACACGACTTACGGGTCGAAGGGTGAGGGAATCAAGAACCACTCCTGCTTCAACGGGTACACGGTGACCGGCGTCCACACTGGCAGGCGGTCAACTTCGTCGTCAACAGGCCGGCGGCGCTCGCTCAGCGCGGCGCGTTCGCAGGCACTCCGACGACCCAGATCCTTCCGCCGACGATGCTCCGGCTTCAAGAACTGGACGAAGCAAGCTCGGCTACCCGACCGGCAAGCCGAACGTGTCCCGAGGCCGGTCGCTCAAGCCGAAGAAGTGCAACATCGTCTTCTGCGCGCCACGAGCCCGACCTCGATCGGGATCGCCCAGCTCGTCAAGAACGATCTGAACAAGATCGGGATCAACTCCGACATCAAAGACGTTCCCGTTCGCGGTCCGAATCGCGAAGGAAGGTCATCGCGGCGAGCCGTACGATCTCGACCTGCAGGCCTGGGGTGCCGACTACCTCGACCCGGTCGACTTCGTCGACATCCTCCTGGACGGCCGCAACATCCAGGCGGAGGAACAACAACAACAACGCGTACTTCCAACAATCCGAGCTTCAACAACCGGATGCAGTCCGCAGGTCGCATCTCGAACCTCTCCGAAGCGCTGCATGCGCGTGGGCTCTGATCGACCGCGACGTGATGAAGAGCAGGCTCCTCTGGCGCCGCTCTTCTTCCGCACGGTCCGTGAGTTCACCCGAAGCGCGTCGGTTGCTACTCGTACCAACCCATCCGCGCAGTCATGAACTTCAACGCCGTCTGTATCGCGGTAGGCAGGCGATGACGGGCGAGGCGTCGGCCACCGTGACTCCCACCGACGCCTCGCCTGCTTCAACTGTCGCTAACGATCCGACGACGAGCCACGCTCCTAGGAAGCACGCGCCTTCTGGGAGAGGAGAACCCGTAATCGAGGGAACGGTGTAAACCCGCCGGATGTCTGCGGCGGTCGCAGCGGTTCCGGTGCGCTCGTGGCTCGGCGTCGAGCTGAGACACCTCGCCGCCTGCGGGCGGTTGCCCAGGAGCAGTCCTTCAAGGGCGCCGCCCGGCGCCTCGGCAGCCAGTCGGCGGTGAGCCAGCAGATCGCGATGCCTCGAGCGGCTGGTCGGACAGACGCTCCTCGAGCGCTCGACCGGTGGGAGGGGCCGTCTGCGCTCACCGCTGCCGGCAGTCTCCTCACTGAAGCACGCCGAGGCGATTTCGGCCCGGATCGTCACCGCAAAGGCGGAGATGGACGCGCTCGCGGTCGGCTGCACCGGGCGTAGTCCGCGTCGGGGCCTTCCAGACTCCTGAGCGAAGATCTTGCCGGAGGCGCTCAAGCGCCTGCTCGCCCAGCGTCCCGGTGTTTCCGTCGACTTCGCGCGAGTCGATCGGTGACCTCGAGCTGCTCGAGCAGCTCGAGCGCGGACTGCTCGACTCACCTTTGCCGTGCTCCCGCTGCCCGAAGGCCGCTTCGAATGGGCGGAGCTCGTGGTCGACCCGTTCACCGCTCTGGTCTCCACTCGCTCGCCGCTCGCCAAACGGGCCGAGATCTCGCTCGAGGAGCTCGGCCAACTGCCGCTGGTCTGCTTCCGGAGCTGCCCGGATCACGCAGATCGCGCTCGACGGCCTGCGGGCGGAGGGCATCGAGCCGACGATCGTCTTCTGGTCCGACCAGAACGAGGTCATCCAGGGCGCCGTCGCGACGGGCGTGGCCACCGCGTTCATGCCCAGCCTGTCGGCCGACGAGCGAGACCCGCGGACAAGCCGCCGCGAATCGTCCCGGAGGTGCCGCCGCGCGTGATCGCAGCCGCCTGGCGCGCCGACCGGCCTCTGAGCCGCAGGCCGCCGCGCTGGTGGACGCCGCGCGTGAGGTCCGCCGCGAGCTGACGCGCGTCCGGTACGCGGAGGAAGCCCGAAGCCGGCGGTCGAAGCAGCGCCCCCTGATGGCGCGCCGTCGCAAAAGACGCACCTCAGGCCGCGCGTGCCTTCGCGTCAAGCGCAGGAAGCGCGCGACCAAGGGCACGGGCATCACCACCCGGAGCTGATCGGGCCTCCGGGCTGGTCGCCCTGGGCATCTTCCTGGCTCCGTGGTCTGGGCCGGGTGGAACGGGGGCTACGTGGGCCTCTGATCGCCGAGGGACTGGACGCGCTCATCGGCGGTGCGTCCCGGGCGCCTCCGGCGGTGCTCGTGATCGTCTGGCGCGCTGATGGTCGCCCGCAGCGACCTCGTGGACGTCCGGCCCTTCGCACCGGCCTGATCGTGCTCGCGTTCGGTGCTGATGATCACGCTCGGCAAGGACGAGGGCGGCTACCTCGGCACCGTGCTGGGCGGTGGCCTGCGCTCGCCCTCGGCGGCACCGGCGTGGCGATCGTCGGCGTGCTGACGCTGCTCGCGGGCGGCCTGCTCATGACCGGTGCCTCGGCCGGGGCGATGCTGCGCAACTCGGGACGGGCCATGCACCGCGCCGCGGCGCTCGTCAACTCGCCCGCGCGGCCCTCGGCCGCGCCGCCGCTGCGTGTGATCGAGGGTGAAGCGCCGGTCTCCGAAGCCGCAGGGACCGCCGGTGGACGTCGTTCAGGAGTTTCCGGAGCTCGCTCTCCAGCGGCGAGCCGCCGCGGCTTCTGGTCGAGGAGTCCGAGCACCAGACCGGGATCAGACGACCCTCTTCGAAACCGAGCCGAGGCCGGCGGCCGACTACCGCCTCCCTGACCGCGAGCTCCTGGCCGCTCCGGCGCCCGGGTGCAGGCCTGACAGCGACCACTGCGCCCGCGTGGCCGAAGCGCTCGTCCAGACCCTCGCCAACTTCGGCGTCGATGCGACCGTGATCGGCCAGATCTCCGGGCCGCGGGTGACGCGCTACGAGCTCCAGCTCGCCCCGGGACGAAGGTCTCGAAGGTCGCCGGGCCTGAAGGACGACCTCTCCTACGCGCTCGCCACGACGGAGATCCGCATCCTGGCGCCGATCCCGGGCAAGCAGGCGGTCGGCGTCGAGCTCCCGAACACTGAGCCCGAACCTCGTCACCCTCGGCGACATCTTCGACGACCTGCCCGCGACCTCGAGCCCGCTGTCGGTCTGGCTCGGCAAGGACATCTCCGGCCAGGCGGTCTGGACTGACCTCGCCCGGATGCCGCACATCCTGATCGCGGGCACCACCGGCTCGGGCAAGTCCGGCTGCATCAACACGATCCTGACCTCGATCGCTGCTGCGCGCTCGACGCCCGACGACGTCCGGATGATCCTGATCGATCCGAAGCGGATCGAGCTCAACTACTACGAGTCGATTCCGCACCTGCTCACCCCGGTCGTCTCGAGCCCGAGGAAGCGGCGGCGGTCGCTTCGCAATGTCGTCGCCGAGATGGAGCGCCGCTACGAGCGACTCTCGGCCGTGCGGGCGCGGAACCTCGCCGAGGCGAACCGCTCCCTCCGCTCCCGCGGCGAGCGCCTGCTGCCCTACCTGCTGGTGGTGATCGACGAGCTCGCCGACCTGATGATGATCTCGCCGCAGGAGGTGGAGGACGCCGATCATCCGGCTGGCGCAGAAGTCGCGCGCCGTCGGGATCCACCTCGTGCTGGCCACGCAACGTCCCTCGGTGGACGTGATCACCGGGATGATCAAGGCCGAACGTGCCCAGCACGGATCGCCTTCGCCGTCTCGAGCCAGACCGACTCCCGCGTCATCCTCGACCAGGCTGGGGCCGGAGAGCCTGCTCGGCCAGGGCGACATGCTCTTCAAGCCGCTCGGCACCTCGCGGTTGCAGCGACATCCAGGGCGCCTACGTGCGGCGAGGAGGAGATCGCCCTCGTGGTGTCGAGCAGTGCCGCGGCCAGCGCGAGCAGGAGCTCGACGAGTCGCTGCTCGAGGTGCCCGAGGCCCACGGCGGAGGACGGCGACAGCTGGAGGAGGGCGAGTTCGAGCCCCGACGAGGATCCGCTGCTCGACAAGGCGATCGAGGTCGTCGTCCAGACGCAGACCGCGTCGGTTTCCCTGATCCAGCGCCGTCTGCGGCGTGGGCTACACCCGGGCGGGGCGCCTGATCGACATGCTGGGCGACGCGGATGCATCTCTGGCTACGAAGGCTCCAGAAGCCCACGGCGCGTGCTGGTCGGACGAGACAGCGTTAGCCACAGCTCGCCGAGCGCCCGTAACGCCGCGAAATCTTCACACGACGCGCCAACTTCGGGGTGCCATCAGTTCGTCTTACTAGGGCGGACAGAGGCGGTTCCCGCGTGCTATGCCTGAAGACGCTGCAAATGAGGAGGGTATCGAAGTTCACGGCGTATCACGATTCGTCAGCGCGGCGTTGGTCGTGGTCCTGCTGGCGGGACTTGCGTGCCCTGGTTCGGAGCGGCTCCAGCCGGGCCTCGCCCTTGAAGCAGGCCAGAGCCGCGTTCCTCCGGCTCGCTCGTGAGCGACATCGGCAAATTCAACGACCGGTCGTTCAACCAGTCGCAGCTCGAGGGTCCGCAAGCGGGCCGAAGGCAGCTGAAGATCAAGATCAAGCCGCTGCGGTCGAACTCGGCACCTCGGACTACGTCCCGAACATGCAACTCAGCCGTCCGGGCGGGATCACGAACATCACGATCGCGGCCGGCTTCCATGCTCAGCCGACACGCTCAGAGACGATCGCGCGACGCGGTTCCCTAAGTCGAAGTTCGCGATCACCGACTACTGCGCCAAGGGTGCCACGGTCCATGCATCACGGGCGGCGTCTGAAGGCGAGACCACCCGAACGTCATGGGTCTCGACTACGCGCCAACCAGTCCGGCTGCCTCGTCGGCTACCTGGCTGCGGAGACTGGACGAAGAAGCGGTGGCAACGGGCAGGTCGATCGGAGCGGTCGGCGGTCTACGCACATTCCGCCAGTCGACATCTGGATCGCCGGCTACAGAGTTCTGCGCCAAGCTCTACAACCGAAGATCAGGGTCCTGGTGGGCTACTCGGGTGACTTCGTGAGGTCCGACCTCTGCAAGACCGTCGCGGAGAACCAGAATCGCCCGGGGCGCGAAGGTGCTCTCCAGGTCGCCGGCGATTTGCGGCCTCGGCACCTCACCGCCGCGGCTCAGGCGAGATCTGGGGCATCGGCGTCGACAGGACCAAGTACAAGGACACCAAGCGGGTTCACGACCTCGGGCGTCAAAGAGGGTTGGTCTCGGGGTCTTCCAGGTCGTCAAGGCGACCAAGGACAACAAGTTCAAGGGCAACAAGGACCTGCAGTTCACGCTCGAGAACGGCGGCATGGGCATCGGCAGATCAGCCCGGCCGTGCCGAAGAAGTACATCACCGCGATGAACAAGATCAAGACGCAGCATCATCAAGAGAAGCTCAGGTCCCCCAAGCTCACGTAGTTCTCGAGCGCCGGTACGGTTTCCAGTGGGCGGGCCTCCGGGCCCGCTTACCTTTGATACAACGCGACCACAGCGCATGCGAGCACGGTGCGAAGTCGTTCTGCTGCTGGTGGGAGCCGCGCTGGTCAGGTGCTCGCCACCTCGGCCTGCGGCGGCGGAAGCTCGCAAGCAGGCTCAGGGCTCGAGCACAGACGAGCACCGGCTCGAGCAGCTCTCATGCTCCGTGGCGCTCGTCAGCGATCATCGGCAAGTTCAACGACCGGTCCGTTCAACCAGTCCCAGCTCGAGGGCTGAACCGGGCGAAGAGCGAGCTCGGCGATCGAGACGCGCTCCCGCTGCAGTCCGAACGCGACCTCCGACTACGTCCCGAACTTCACGCAGCCGGCGGTCAGGACGCAGCGACCTCTCGATCGCCGCCGGCTTCCTGCTCGCGGACGCGTCGAGACCGTAGCGCCGCTTCCCGATTCGAAGTTCGCGATCACGGACTACTGCGCGAAGGCGCGCTCGCCATGCATCGCCGGCAGCGTTATCGAAGGAAGACCACTCGAAGCACGTGATGGGCCTCGACTTACGCGGCGAACGAGTCGGGCTGCCTCGTCGGCTACCTCGCGGCGAAGATGGTCAAGAAGCAGGGCGGCAAGCAGGTGATCGGCGCGGTCGGCGGCCTGCAAGATCCCGCCGGTCGACATCTGGATCGCCGGCTACAAGTACTGCGCCAAGCTGTGCGAACCCCAAGATCAAGGTCCTGATCGGCTACTCGCAGGCGACTTCGTCGCGTCCGACAAGTGCAAGACGGTCGCCGAGAACCAGATCGCGCAGGGCGCCCAGGTGCTCTTCCAGGTCGCCGGCGGCTGCGGCCTCGGCACGCTGAGCGCCGCCGACCGGCCAGGCATCTGGGGCATCGGCGTCGACAAGGACCAGTACAACGACGCGAAGCGGCGTCCTGACGAGCGGCGTCAAGCGCGTCGACACCGGGGTCTTCGACACCGATCAAGCAGGTCGACAGGACGGCAAGTTCCAGGGCGGCACCGACCTCAACTTCGACCTCGCGAACGGCGGCATGGACGTCGGCAAGATCAACCCGGCCGTCCCGCAGGCCTGCATCGACAAGATGAACGCGCTCAAGCAGCGAGATCATCGACGGGCGACGTCAGCGTCCCGGCGGCGCTGTAGGCTGGACAGCCATCGCCGCGCGGCTCCCTCAGAATCGCGCCAGTGCAGGCGGCACCAGTCCTCGAGGATCGCGGGGAATCCACCAAGCGAGTTCCCCGGCATCGTCGCCAACGACCGCGTCGACTTCGACCTCAGCGCGGCGAGGTTCACGCGCCTCGGCGAGAACGGCGCCGGCAAGTCGACGCTGATGAACATCCTCTACGGGCTCTACCAGCCCGACGCGGGCGAGATCCGCCTGCAGCGGCAAGCCGGTCACGTTCCGCTCGCGCGAAGGACGCGATCCGGCGCGGGATCGGGATGGTGCACCAGCACTTCATGCTGATCCCGGTGATGACGGTCGCCGAGAACATCGTCCTCGGCACCGAGCCGACGCGCGAGGCGCGTGTTCCTCGACGAGCGCGGCGCCGAGCAGCGCGTGCGCGCAGCTCGCGAGCACGTTCAGGCTTCGCGATCGACCCGCGCGCGCCGGTCGCAGACATCAGCGTCGGCCAGCAGCAGCGGGTCGAGATCCTGAAGGCGCTCTACCGCGCGCGCGGACGATCCTGATCCTCGACGAGCCGACCGCGGTGCTGACGCCGCAGGAGGCGAGCGAGCTGTTCGAGATCCTGCGCGCGCTCAGGCGCGAGGGCATGTCGATCATCTTCATCAGCCACAAGCTGAACGAGGTGCTCGAGATCGCCGACCGGATCACGGTGCTGCGGCGCGGCAAGAAGATCGAGACCGTCCCGCGCGAGGGCGCGACCGAGGCAGGAGCTCGCGCGGGCGATGGTCGGGCGCGAGGTGCTGCTGCGCGTCGAGAAGCCGCCGGCGCAGACCGGGCGACGTCGCTGCTCGAGGTCGAGGACCTCCACGTGCTGCGACGACCGCGGGCTCGGCAGGTGCGCGGACGTCTCGTTCGCGTCGCGCGCGGGCGAGATCGTCGGCATCGCGGGCGTCGACGGCAACGGCCAGACCGAGCTGATCGACGCGATCACGGGCCTGCGCAAGCGATCGAGAGCGGCACGCGTCGCGGTCGCCGGCCGCGAGGTCGAGCGGCCGAGTGCGCGCGCGGATGCTCGACGCGGGCGTCGGCCACATCCCGGAGGACCGGCAGCGGCGCGGGCTCGTGCTCGAGTTCTCGATCGCCGAGAACATCGCGCTCCACGACTACGACGAAGCCGCCCGACGCGCGCTGCGGCTGGCTCTTCCCGCGCCGGCTCGATCGAGCGCGCGCGGCGGCTGATCCGCGAGTTCGACGTCCGCGGCGGCGGACCACCGACGCGCGTCGGCGGCTCTCCGGCGGCAACCAGCAGAAGGTCGTCGCCGCGCGCGAGATCGCGCGCGACCCGAAGGTGCTGATCGCCGCCCAGCCGACTCGCGGGCTCGACGTCGGCGCGATCGAGTACCTGCACCGCCGGCTCGTCGAGAGCGCGACGAGGGCCGCGCGATCCTGCTCGTCTCGCTCGAGCTGGACGAGATGCTGTCGCTCTCCGACCGCATCCTCGTCATCTACGAGGGCGAGATCGTCGGGCGAGCACGGCGAGCGACGTGAGCGAAGCAGGAGATCGGGCTCGAGATGCTCGGCGGCCGAAACGCGAGGCCGCCGCATGAGCGAGGCCCGCTCGCTCCGCACGGAGCCGGCCCGAGCCGGAGGCGCGCCGCCGACCACGCGTCGCGGCAGCGCTCGACGCTCCTGCAGCCAGCGCGGGCGGCGGATCGCGGTCCCGGTCGTCACCGCGGTCGTCGCGTTCGCTGATCGGCGGCCTCGTCGTCCTCGCCACGGGCCACAACCCGCTCGTCGCCTACCGCGACATCCTCAACGGCGCGGGGCTCAACTGGCTCTGCGCACCCGACGGACGTCGACACCGCGCACACGCGCGCCTACAACCTCACGCCAGACGCTCCTCCAGACGACGACGCTTGATCCTGACGGGCCTCGCGGTCGCGTTCGCCTTCCGCTGCGGGCTGTTCAACATCGGCGGCCAGGGCCAGTACTTCATCGGGGCTCTTCGTCGCGAGCTGGATCGGGACGAGCTTCGTCGAGCATGGCGCCGCCCCGCACATCCTGCTCGGCGATCGGCGCGGCCGACGCTCGCCGGCGCCGTCTGGGCCGGGATCGCCGGCTTCCTGAAGGCCGACCGTCGGCGCGCACGAGGTGATCACGACGATCATGCTCAACTGGATCGCGTATCTGGATCGGAGTCTACCTCTTCCAGCAGGGCGGCCCGCTGCAGAGCGGCGAACAAGCCGCTCGACATCCCGATCTCGGGCGACATCGCCGAGTCAGCGCAAGCTGCCCGTGTTCTGGGGCGACCCGAGCTCCAGGGCCTGCACATCGGCTTCTTCGTCGCGATCGCGGCGCTGGTCGTCTTCTGGGCGATCGCTCAACCGGACGACGCTCGGGCTACGAGGTGCGGGCTGTCGGCTACAACCCCGACGCGGCGGCATACGGCGGCATCAAGGTGCGGACGAACTACGTGCGGGCGATGGCGATCTCCGGCGCCTTCGCGGGTCTCGCGGGCGGCGCTCGACATGCTCGGCTACCTCTTCCACGTCGGGACATCGGACGTCCAGGCCTCGAGCGATCGGGTTCCTCGGGATCGCGGTCGCGCTGCTCGGCCGCAACACCGCGGTCGGCGTCGGCGCTCGCCGCGCTGCTCTTCGGCGCTCCTCTTCGGGACGACGCACGGGCTCCAGTCGAGCGTGATCGACCCGAGCCTCGCCGGCCACCTCGACCGAGCTGATCCAGGGGCTCGTCGTGCTCTTCGTCGGCGCCGACGTCCGATCATCGCGCGTCTGGAGCGCGGCGCGGACAGCTGCGCGAGCGGCCGCGCGAAGCGAGGCCTGGGCGGAGGCGGCCTCGTGAGCACGTACGTCGGACGCCTGCGGCGCGCGCGCTTCGGTGCGGCCGAGCGGCCTCGGTACGGTGTTCGCGCTCGGCGCGGTCGCGCTTCCTGGCCGCGATCCCGCCGATCACGGCCCGATCGCCGATCTGGTCCGCGCTCCTCGGGATCCTCGCCGCGCTCTGCGGGCGTCTCGCCGCGAGCCGCGGCGCCCGGCGGCGCGGGCTGGGGCGCGGTCGTCGTCGGACTCCTCGGGATCGGCCTCGGCGTGCTGGCGACCCGCTCGAGCACCGGCGGACCTGAACCAGGTCTTCACCGCGAGCCTGATCGCCTCGATGCTCGTCTTCGCGACGCCGCTCGACCTTCGCCGCGATCGGCGGCATGTTCTCGGAGCGCAGCGGCGTCGTGAACATCGGCCTCGAGGGCATGATGCTGATGGGCGCGTTCTTGGGCGATCTAGGGCGCCGACAAGACGGGCAGCTGGGTCGGCGGGCCTCGTGATCGGGATCATCTGCCGGCGGCCTCCTCGCGCTCGTGCACGCGTTCTTCGCGATCCACCTGCGCGCCGACCAGATCGTCGGCGGCGATGGCGGTCAACTTCCTCGCGCTCGGGATCACCGGCTACTTCTTCGTCCAGCTCTACCACGGCGACAACGTCCCGACGGGCATCTCGCAGATCCCCGAACGTGAACCTCGACGAGCAACAGCAACTACGGTTCTTCTCGGACCGGCCTTCGGGCACCTGAACCTGATGATCTGGGCTGAGCGATCGCTGCTCGTCGTCGTCTCGTACGTTCGTCGATGTTCAAGACGCCGCTCGGACTGCGCGATCCGCGCCTGCGGCGAGCATCCCGCGCGCGGCCGACACCGTCGGGATCAACGTCTACTGCGCTCCGCTACGGCTCGGTCATCCTCTCCGGGATGCTCGCCGGCGCTGGGCGGCGCGTACCTGACCGATCGGCTTCGGCTGGCGCACGTTACAACGAGAACGTGACGGCCGGCCGCGGCTTCATCGCGCTCGCGGCGCTCATCTTCGGCAACTGGCGGCCCTTCGGCGCATTCGACGCAGCGCTGCTGTTCGGCTTCTCGACCGCGCTCGCCTTCCGCCTGCCCGTCTACTCGGAGACCGCCGCGACCGCTGTTCCAGGCGCTGCCGTACGTGATCACGCTGATCGCCGTCGCCGGCGTGATCGGCCGATCGACTCCGCCCGCAGCCGTTGGCCGCCCGTACGTCAAGCAGTAACAACGGGCCCCGGCCGCGCACCGCCTGGCCGTCGTGTCGCTTCTGGTGGGTCCTCTCGCCGTCGCCGCGATCCCGGTCGGCATTCTGATCACGAACTACCGGAACGACTTGCGGCTCATCCATGCCGGGCTATCGCCGTCCCGGTAGCCGCCGTCGTCGGCTTCGTCGCGATCCGGCTCGCGCGACGGGCGCGCCGGCGGCTCGGAGCGGACGGTCAGGCGCGCGGAGGTGGCGCTTGCCGGCGCCGCCTCGGGCGCATCCTCGGCTGGCTCGGGCTCTATTTCGCGCTCATCGGGGCGATCGCGCTCGCGTTTACTACGTGGACTACCACGTCTTGTCGTAGACTCGAGTCCCGGTGTTCGAGATCGGCAACAGCCTCCGCGAGGCTCGTCTCCGGCAGGGGCTCGACTTCTTCGAGATCGAGCAGTCGACGAAGATCCGCGGCAAGTACCTCCGCGCCCTGGAAGACGAGCAGTTCGGGGTCCTGCCCGCGCAGACGTACGTCAAGGGCTTCCTCCGCTCGTACGCGCGACCACCTCGGCCTGGACGGTCAGCTCTACGTCGACGAGTTCCAACTCGCGCTACGTGCGCGGCGAGCTCGAGGAAGAGGAGTGAGCAGCGCCCGCTCAAGCCGCGCGTCGCACGGGCCGGGCCGCGGCGGGGGCGTTCCAGAACAAGGCGGTCTTGATCACGCTGGTCGCGATCGCAGGGCTCACGGTCTTCGTCGTTCGTCGCCTGGATGTCGGGCGGGCTCCGGCGACCAGAACACGGTGCTCTCCGGTCAACACGACGCCGAAGAAGAGAGCGACGCCGAAGCCGAGCGGCCAAAGCTCGTCGCCGAGCGGCGTCAAGGGCGGGGCGTACGTCGTCGTCTCACCGCGGGACGCGCACCGGGAGGCCGATCTACGAAGGCACGCTCGAGAGCGGGCCAGCCACCGGTTCGTCGGCCGACCATCGTGGGTCTACGTGTTCGCGCCCGCGAACCTGAGGCTGAAGTTGGACCATGGCCGCTCGCGTCGTAAATTGCCCGGCGCGGGGGACAGGCTCACGGCGATGGCTCGAAGTGACGCCCCAGCGAGTCCAGCTCGCGGCCGCGCTCCGCTTGAAGCCCCGCACCGGAGGTCCTGGTCACAGGCAGCGAGCTGATCCGCGGTGGCCGGCGGGACTCGAACGGGCCGTTCCTGCCAGCCGAAGAGCTGACGCGGGCTCGGGTCTCGAAGCCGTCGTCCGATCAGGGATCGTCGGCGACGACCAGGCGGAGCTGGAGCTCACCGCGTCCGTGACGGGCTGGAGGCCGACCTGCTCGTCTTGTCCGGGGGCTCGGGCCGACGCGACGACGACCGCACAGTCGAGCTGCCCGCGCGCGCGGCTGGAGCTCGAGGCGCTCAGTGGTGCCGGAGCTCGAACGGGAGATCGAGGAGGTGTCTCGAGGCGGATCGCGGAGCTGGCACGGGGCGGCCGCAACGCGGAAGGTTCGAGGGAAGCGCGGTCGCAAGCGAAGCGCGACGGTGCCCGCGGGTGGACGCGCGTGATCGGGATCGCCGGGACCGGCCCGGGGACTCGCTGTCGTCGAGACGGGCGGCGCGGTTGCGGTCGTCCTGCGGGGCCGCCGCCCGGAGTTGCGCAGGCTCTGGCGAGGCTGCGCTCGAGGACGAGGCTGTCTCGCGGATGCGCTGGCGCGAGCCGAGGCGCCCTGAGCCTGGCGCGCGATGTTGCGCTCTTTGTACGGCGGGTCAGCGAGTCGGCAATCGCGCGGGCGCCTCGCCGAGGCCGGGGGAGAGCCGGAGGGCGTGCAGGCGACGATCTGCGCGCGCGCGGGGAGATCCGGGTCGAGCTCTTCGGCGAGGGCGAGGAGCTGGCGGAGAGCCTGGGGGCGCGCTAGGCGGCCTCGATCTTCGCGGAGGACGACCGCCCGTCGAGGAAATCGTGCTCGACCTCGCGCGGGAGCGCGGGATGTCGCTGGCCGCTGCGGAGTCGTGCACCGGCGGGCTGGTCGCAGCGGGGCTGACGTCGGTGGCCGGCTCGAGCGACGTCTTTCCGGGGCGCCGATCGTGGCGTACGACAACGAGGTGAAGCACGTTCAGCTCGGGGTGAGCGAGGAGACGCTCGCGGCGCACGGGGCCGTATCGGCCGAGACTGCGGCGGCGAATGGCGCTCGGCGCACGGGAAGTCGCTCGGGGCTGATGCAGCGGGTGTCCGTGACCGGCATCGCAGGCCTCGGCGGAGGGACGCCTGAGAAGCCGGTCGGGCTCGTGTTCCTGAACGCGTCAGGCCGCTGGAGCGGAGCTGGGGCGCGAGTTGAACCTGCCCGGCGACCGTGAAGCGGTACGCCGCCGTGCGACGTGGCCGCGGCGCTGCATCTGCTGCGTGAGCTTCTGACACAGATCCGCGACAGTTCTGCATGAGCTCGTCCGGTACCGTCGGTGCCGATGAGCGTCTGCGCCTCTTTCTCGGCTTCCGCCTGCCAGACGCGGCCCGCTCGGGCCGTCGCCGCGTGGCAACGCAGCGGCTGGCCGTGGAACGCGTCCGGATCGTTCCCGCCGAGAACCCGCACGTCACGATCGCCTTCCTCGGCTCGCGGCCGGCGGGCGAATCAAGGCCGTCGCCACGGCTCTCTGCGGGAAGCCGTCGACGGTGTCGCCAGGCCCGTCCTCACACCGACGCGGTACAGGAGACGCGGTCGGTTCGGGATGCTCGTGCTCGACGACGAGCAGGGCGTGCGACCCGGATCGCCGAGGACGCGCATGGTCGGCTCGAGGGGCTCGGCGTCTACGAACCGGAGGCGAGGAAATGGCTTCCGCACCTCACGGTCGTCCGCTTTCGCGAGCGTCCTCGGCTCGAGCCCTCGATCCCGGATCTGGGGCCGGTGACGATGTCCGACGCTGCTGTTTACATGTCCCGACTGCGGCCTGACAGGGGCGCAGTACGAAGTCTTGGAGTCGGTTCCGCTAGGAGGCTGGATGAGGTTGGATCGGCGAGGAAGTCACTCGACAACGCACTCGGTCAGATCGAGCGCCAGTTCGGCAAGGGGTCGGTCATGCAAGATGAACGACCGCCCGCAGGTATCGATCGGCGCGATCTCGACGGGATCCGCTCGCGCTCGACCTCGCTCTCGGAGTCGGCGGACTGCCGCGCGGGCCGCATCGTCGAGATCTTCGGCCCGGAGTCGTCCGGCAAGACGACGCTCGTCTACCACGTGATCGCCGAGGCGCAGCGCCGCGGCGGCATCTGCGCGTTCATCGACGCGGAGCACGCGATGGACCCGCAGTACGCGCAAGAGGATCGGCGTCAACATCGACGACCTGCTCGTCTCGCAGCCCGACACACGGCGAGCAGGCGCTCGAGATCACCGAGCTGCTCGATCCGCTCCGGCGCGCTCGACGTCGTCGCGATCGACTCGGTCGCGGCGCTGACGCCGAAGGCCGAGATCGAGGGCGAGATGGGCGACAGCCACGTCGGCCTGCAGGCGCGGCTGATGAGCCAGGCGCTGCGCAAGCTCGCCGGCACGCTCAACCGCACCGACACGATCTGTCTCTTCACGAACCAGCTGCGCGAGAAGATCGGCGTCATGTTCGGCTCGCCCGGAGACGACTCCGGGCGGCCGCGCGCTGAAGTTCTACTCGTCGGTACGCCTCGACATCCGCCGCATCGAGACGCTGAAGGACGGCGTCGAGGCGATCGGCAACCGCGTTCGCGTCAAGGTCGTCAAGAACAAGGTCGCGCCGCCGTTCAAGCAGGCCGAGTTCGACATCATCGCTGGCTCGGGGATCTAGCAATACGTAACTGAACGAAGGGCTAC
>ERZ1370068.1920-contig-11875_pt1 | contig 34446 bp, 57 predicted proteins | sample MGYA00561227_ERZ1370068 | MGnify/ENA primary metagenome ERZ1370068 (study PRJEB38410, sample SAMEA6850437) | metagenome | study: Metagenomic assessment of the ecological functions of the soil: analysis of the soil microbiota associated with the...
TTGGCCAGCTGCGTTCAGTTATTACGTATTGCTCGAGCATCGCATGCGATCCACCGCCTGCTCGACCTGCAGCCGGGCGAGGACGTGCTCGACATCGGCTCGGACCCGGCTTCTCGGCCTGTTGAGATGGCAGTGCGGGTCGGCGCTTCCGGCAGCGTGCACGGGATCGAGCCGAGCGAGCAGATGCGCGCGCTCGCCGCCCGGCGCCGACTCGATGACCCGGCCGCGCCGGTCACGTTCCGCGGCGGCGACGCCGTGGCGTTGCCGTTCGCCGACGCGAGCTTCGACGTCGCGACCGCCACCCAGGTGTACGAGTACGTCGCCGACATGCCAGCCGCACTGGCCGAGGCGCACCGCGTGCTGCGTCCGGCAGGACGGCTGCTGATCCTCGACACCGACTGGGACTCGATCGTCTGGCACTCCTCCGACCCGGCCCGCATGCAGCCGCGTGCTCGCGGCCTGGGACGATCACCTAGCCGATCCGCACCTGCCACGCCGGCTGGGCCGACTGCTCGTCGACGCTGGGTTCACCGTCACCCACTGTCGGCATCCTGCCGCTGCTGAACACCGACTACCGCGAGGACGTCTACAGCCACGGCCTTATCGACTTCGTCACCGGCTTCGTGCCCGGACGTGGCGACCTCACCGACGACGAGGTGCTCGCCTGGGCCGATGACCTGCGCGGCCTCGGGCCCGACTACTTCTTCAGCCTCAACAGATACGTCTTCCTCGCGACGCGCTGAGCCGCGATCAGCCGGGCAATGACCGGTCGCTCGTTCCTGCGCAGATCGTTGACCATTCCGCATGCAGGTGTGTGCCCGCGCTTCCAGCACGGGAGATTGCTGCCGGTGCCGGGGGCGCGCGGATCAAGGCGGTAGGCCGGTCGCTGCTAATGTCGCGGTGCCTCCGGTACTGCTCTGGAGTGCACACGGCGCAGCCTATCGGGGAGGTCGAAGTTGGCGCTACGTATACAGGGATTTAGCTGTCGTCGTCACGGTTGCCGTGATTGCGAGTCTGCTGGTAGCAGCACCTCTTCGGCCGAAGCGGCCAAGCCGGGTCCCGGTACTGACTAGTACCGGGACGGCCCAGGTGTTCAAGGTCAACCCGGTGCAATCCAGTGGTGACGAGACATTGACGGATCAGAAGGATTCGGCGACGGCGGTGCGCCGGCGCGCGGAAGTACGCGACCGTGCAGTTGCGCAATTTAGATGGGTCCGGCACGCTGACCGGCCGCTGGGTGCGGGTTGAATCGAGCACCGGCACGCCGGCGTACTCGGCGACAAACACGTTCTTGTTCGACCGGAGTGCGGACCAGTTCGAACAGGTGATGGCCTACTTCTGGATCAATCAGGCGCAGGAGTATCTGCAGTCGCTCGGGTTCGGCTCGACACTTCGGCCGGTCAACGCCCAGCAGCAGCAGGTCAAGGTCGACCAGTACGGCGGAGACAACTCCTTCCAGACCGACAAGCCGCTCCGGATCAGGTACGGCAAGGGCGGCGTGGACGATGCCGAGGACGCCGAGGTCATCGTGCACGAGTACGGGCACGCCGTGCACGCTGCGCAGGTGCCAGGCTTCGGCGCCAGTGAGGAAGCCGGTTCGATCGGCGAAGCGTTCGGTGACTACTTCGGTGTCACGGTGGGGTTGGCTGCCGACCAGCAGTATCGATGGCCGAACCGCGTCGACCAGGCCTGCGTGATGGACTGGGACTCCACGTCCTACACCAGCACCGTGCCGCACTGTCTACGCCGGCTCGACAGTGATCTCACCGTCGCGGACAAGAACGGCGAGGTGCACCATGACGGGATGATCTGGAGCCGCGCCCTGTGGGACCTCCGTGCCGGCTACGCGCAACTGGGCCTCGGCACCCGCCGCGTGGACACCACCATCATCGCCGCCCAGTTCCAGTTCGCGGCCGACACCGTCGTTCAGCGCCGCTGCAGAGGCAACATTCCGCACCGCACTTGCGCGCGACGGAGCCGCGGCCGCAACCCTGGTACGAAACTCTTTCGCCGCACGCGGTATCACGTTCTGAGAGGCCTCTGCATGGATTATTCGTCGACGGCACCCGCATAGGGGAACACATGAATCCCACGACTGCTCGAATGTTGGCCGCGGGTGCGACCCGGTTAGCTACCGAGCGCGGTGGGGGAGTGGGCGGCAACGGCACCGACACGGAGTACCGCCACAAGGCTCTTTGGAGTTCCCGGGCGAGGTGTAGCCGGCCACGCCAACGCTCGTACCTTGACGAGCCTGCTGCGGCTAGTACCAGGACGGCCCTGGTTGGTGTACGGCGCCTTCGAGCGCCTGGACCTCGTCGTCGGTCAGCCGGATGTCGAGCGCGGCGACGGCTTCGGGCAGGTGGTGCGGCTGGTCGCGCCGACGATGGGCGCGGCGATGACCGGGTTGGCGCAGAACCCAGGCCAGGGCGACCTGGGCCATGCGTGACGCCGCGCGCTTCGGCGAGCTTCTGCACGGCATTGACGACGGGCTCGTCCAGGGCGAGTCGAAGGCCCGGACGACGTGGTCGACGGTGGAGCGGCTGGATCTGCTCGCCCCACGGGCGGGCTAGGCGCCCTTGCCTTGCGGGGAGTACGGCACGACAGGCCGACGCCCATGTCGGCGCACATCGCCATCAGCTCGCGCTCGTCCTGGCGGCGCAGCAGGTTGTACTGGTTCTGCATGGACACGAACCGGGTCCAGCCGCCCAGGTCGGCGGCGTGTTGCAGCTTGGCGAACTGCCACGCGTACATCGACGACGCGCCGAGGTAGCGCGACCTTGCCGGCTCTTGACGATGTCGTGCAGGCGCCTCCATCGTCTCCTCGACCGGGGTGTCGGGGTCGAAGCGGTGGATCTGGTACAGGTCGATGTAGTCGGTGCCGAGCCGGGTCAGGGAGGCGTCGATCTGCTCGAGGATGGCCTTGCGGGACAGGCCGTGATCCGCCGGGGCCGTCGTGCATCTTGCCGTAGACCTTGGTGGCCAGCACGATGTCCTCGCGGCGGGAGTAGCGCCTGATCGCGCGGCCGACGACCTCCTCCGGACGTGCCAGCCTGGTAGACGTTCGCGGTGTCCCAGAAGGTGATCCCGAGCTCGATGGCCTGCTCGGAAGAACGGCTGTGCCTCGATCGTCGGCCAGGGCCCACCGGTGTGCGCCTTGCGGCGTCGGGTCGCCGTAGCTCATGCAGCCCAGCGCGAGTCGGCTGATCCTCAACCCGGTGTTGCCCAGCCGGGTGTGCTCCATGGTTCTCCTTGTCCGTTCGGTCGCGTGCTCGGCTGCGCCGGTCTGGTGTCGTGCCAAATACCCGTCAGAGGGTCACGAGCGGGGGCGGCGCGCGATTAGTTTGCGCCAGAGGCTGATGACGCCATCGGTGGCCAGCAAAAGGAGCAGCGGGTAGTAGCCGGGTCGATGGGACGAGTAGCGAAACCACACAGCGCCACGACAAAAAGAACGCCGGTGACCACGGCCGGGGTCGCCGGCGGCGTCTCGTCGGACTCGCGGACCGACCTGTCGCGTCCGATCGCGACAGCGAGCAAGGCCAAGCAGAACGAGCTCACGGCAAGCGTTCCTATGTAGAGAACCTTGGTGATCGCCTGTTCGCCGCCGGTGGACAACAGCGCGGTCGGGAACGGCAGGAAGACGATGGCAAACGTCCAAAGGAGAAGCCAGAACAGAAGAGGCCGGTTGGCGGTAACAACCGGGCGCATCAGCCTGTGTTGAGAAAACCACAATCGGGCGATCACCACGAAGCTAAGCGCGAATCCCCAGAACTCCCCGGCGTGCGACCGGATCAGCGCCGACACGGAGTCGTGCTCGGATCGAATCTCGCCAGCAAGATCAACCAGCGGCAGAATCAGCAGGGTTATCGCAACGGCGGCGATCGCATCCACATAGGTCAACACGCGTTCCAAGTCACGGCTGCGTTCGGCGCGCTGCTCCTCGGGCTGCATCGCATCAGGCTATCCGCCAGTGGACGACGGCATTGACTGCGTAGCCGATCGAGCGCGGTGCCCGCGCACCCAACGGGTTTGTTCACTCGCAGGCACCGGTACGAACGCTCGTGTGGGCGGCGTAAGCGGGCGCTCGGCCTCAGTTGGCGCGGTCGCCCGGTTCCAGAGGATGCTCGGACGATGGGATTCGATGTCGAGGCTCTGTTTCGGCTCTGGACCGATCCGTTGCCGGAGGATCCGGCCGCGGAGGACGCGGTCCGCACGCTGTACACCGACCCCGTGGTGGTCAACGGCGTGCCGCTGACCGCGGCTGACCTCGTGAGCCGAGCCCGCGCTATCCAGGGCGTCTTCGAGCCGGTCGAGCACAAGGTCCTCGACCTGGTGGAGGACGACGGCAAGGTCGCCGTCGCGTTCCGACTCGGTGGCCGGCAGGTTGGCCCGCTGCCCACCACGGCCGGGATAGTGCCTCCGTCCGGCCAGCCGGTGACGATACGCATCATCGACATCCTGACGTTGACCAACGGCCGAATCAGCAACATCTGGATGGTGGCCGACGAACTCGGCGCCCTCGTCGCGATCAACGCCGTCACCCTCACGCCCTAACCGTCAGTCGGATCCCGTCGTATGCGATCTCGTCGCGCGCCTCCTTCGCCGCCGGGCCACGCTCCTGAACACTGCCGCGCACGATCGCGATCAAGGGAGCTGTGATGGCCGTTGTGGTTATGCACGCCGTGGCGTCGATGGACGGCTACATCGCCGACGCCGATGACGAGGTGGGTCCGCTGTTCGAGTGGTACTTCAACGGCGACGTCGACATCGTCGACGGTGGCCCGTTCAAGGTGTCGAAAGCGTCGGCCGACTACGTCCGCACGATGTGGCAGAGCATCGGGACGACCGTGATCGGACGACACCTGTTCGATCTGACGAACGGCTGGGAGGGCCGGCCACCGGCCGGCGAGCATCTAGTCGTGGTGTCACATCGACCGAAGCCGGACGGGTGGCACCCGGAAGCGTCGTGTCAATTCTTCGATGATGTGGCGGCGGCCATCGCCAGGCAAAGAGCTCGCTGGCTCGCGTATCGTCGCCGTGGCGGCGGGCGACGTCGGTGGGCGAGGCCTCGGCGTTGGGCCTGGTGGACGAGGTAGCGATGGACGTCGTCCCAGTTGTGTTCGGCACGGGCAAGCGGTACTTCGGCCCGGTCGATCGCCAGTACCTGCTGGAGGACCCCGACGTTGTCATCCGCGGCGATCGCGTGCTCCACCTTCGCTGCCGGGCTCGCCGCTGAGGGATTCAACCGAGGACAGCGCCGGTCCGCGACACATATCGACCGCTCGCCCAGCGGTTTCTGGCCCGCAGCCAGCGCCTGTTCTCGGGTGAGCAGGCATCAGGTGGCTGGTGTCGTGATCTACCAGGGAACAATGCCGTAGCGGTCCTGAAGGTGCCGGTCGGCCCGTCTGCGGGCAGGGTGGCCAGGTGGACGATTGCGTCGGTGCCTTCGGTGACGGTCTGCGTGCCGCGGTGGTCGTTGAAATCGGTGCCGGTGAAGCCTGGGTCGGCCGCGTTGACGAGGATTCCCTTCAAGGATCGGGCGTATTGGACCGTCAACATGGTCAGCGCCGCTTTGGTTGCCGGGTAGACGGGCAGGGTCACCGCGTTCTCGACCGCGCCGGGCTGGAGGAGGCGGTGGAACGACCCGACTCCACTGGAGACGTTGACGATGCGCGGATGGTCGGCCGCGCGCAGCAGCGGAAGGAACGCATGCGTCACCCTGATCGGGCCGAATACGTTGATGGCAAATCCCTCCATCGCAGCGTCCGCGGTCAGATCCTCGGCGCTCAACCGTGGTGCCGCAGTGCCCGCGTTGTTGATCAATACGTCGAGATGGCCATAGTCGTCGCGGACGTGTGCGGCCGCTGCGTGCACGCTGTCGTCGTCGGTCGGATCGATCTCGAGGTAGACACTCCACCGAGCTCATGCGCGGCCTGCGTTCCGCGCCGAGGATCCCGGGCGCCTACGAGCACGGTATGGCCGAGATCGATGAGGCGTCTGGCCGTCTCGTAGCCGAGGCCCTTATTGGCGCCGGTGATCAGGGTGATGGTCGTCATTGCGTCAGTCTCCAAGCGTCGTATGGCGGAGCACGAGAACTCGCGCTCCTCGCGCGAGCGAAACCGCTCAGCGGCAGGTGCCGGAACATCGGACTCGGCAATCGCGCCGGCACCCGATGGCGCTCCGGCTCACCAAATTGTCCAGCCGGCTTTGCGCTTATCTTATCGCCGAAGGCCCAGAGGCGTGATCTTCGACGACAAGTTGCAGGGACGACAGGTGACGCGCGAATTGCCCTCTTGCTGGCGGCGGTCTACGGTCGCGTCAAGGCGCGACGGGAAGACCCGTCGCATCCGGTAGTACTCGACGGGGGTGGAGCCATGAGTGCGCTGACGGTCGTCAAGGTCAGCGGGGACATCGATCGGTTCCGGCAGGCACTGCTGGATCGCGGCGATGAGTTCGCGAAGATCGCCGAGGATGCGAAATCCAAGGGAGCGCTGCACCATCGGTTCGGAATCGGCGACGGATTCGTACTGGTCGTCGACGAGTGGCAGGACGCTGACGTGTTCATGCAGTTCTTCAGCAATCCCGAGCTGCAGACGTTCATCGCCTCAGTCGGCGGTGACACAAGCACGCCGCCGGATATCACGGTCACCGAGGCGATCTCCTCGCCCGACGAGTTCTGAAGCTCGCAGCAGCTCGGCTCGACGCTTAGTCCTCAGGGATCGGCCGGCCGAAGCTTGCGAGGGTGATGTCGCCGGATTCCGGGCCGCCGCGCCGGCCCGGGGTCAAGCTCGGCGTCGAGCAGGTCGACCTGCTGCTCTGATCTCAAGACTCCGGGCGTCGACGGGTCGGGCGCGGACCGGCGGCCGCGCCCGCGTCGTCCGGTATGCTCGGTGACGGCCGCGGTCGCCGCCGGTGCGTTCTTCGCCTGGAAACCCGGTGTGGCGCGATTCATGCTGGCCTCGCCGCGCGCGCTCGGCTTCACCGTGCTGGTTGGAGTACTGGTATTCGGCTTGGATTGGTTCTGCCCCGCCTGGGCCGCGGCACCTCGTGACGATCGTGGCGCAGGCCGTTCCGTGCACCCCAATCTCATGCCCGGATTAGGCGATTGCGAGATGGCCTACCGGCAAGCGATCTTGCTCGGGGAGGTGGTCCAGGAAGCCGATGATCGATTGGCTCACCGCCAACGGATTGCGACGGATGCAGCTGGTGGCCACCGCCATTGATCAACTGAAGCTCGGAGACCGGCAGTAGCTCATGGCAGCGCCTGCGCCGTCACGATCGGCACCATGGTGTCCTTCGGATCGGCGATGACAAGCGTGGGCGCCCGCACGGATGGGATGACACCCACCAGGGCGTCGAGGTTCGGCGACCAATGCCCGCTGCTCAACCAGGAAGGTGCGCCACATCGCTCCGGCGGAGTGCCGTGCGCTGCCCCAGACGTCCCAGTACACATGCTCGTGCGGTTCGAGAGCGCGGCCGCGCCGCCGGACGATGCGGGCCAGTCGCGCTCGGGCCACCCACGGAGTAAGCCACCACGCGCATACCGAACACACCGGCTCCCACCACGGGAGCAGCAAGGAGTGTGTCCCAGCCGTTAAGACAGTCCGGTCCGACACTCGATACGAGCACCAGCGCCCGCACTCGCTCCGGCGCCATCGCGGCGACCGTCAAGGCGACGCCACCGCCATAGGAGTGCCCGACCAGGACCGTCTCCGCCACCTCGGCGGCGTCTAACTCGCTCAACACGAACCGGGCGTTAGCCGAGAAGTCGCCCGGGCCAGCTTTGTTGGAGCCGTAGCCCGGTCGATCACCCGCGAGCACATCCACACGAATCAGGCAGTCGATCGATCACCGCCGACCAATCGGATCCAGCACCGGGCTGGCCGTGCAGGAAGGTGAGGTGAACGGGTTGCGCCGACGTATGCATTACGAGCAGCCACTCCAGACGTGCTAGACAGGCCTGCGATCGCAGCGCCTCGAACGCCTCAATGTGCGGGTCGCCCACCGCCAACGGTAACCGTCCCGCTGCCATCCCGGCCGCAAACGCACAGCGGTCTGCCAGCACCTGTAACGGATGAACCGCGAATGCGCAAGGATGGCTCACATCGCTCGGGCGATCCCGGTGAGGTGCTTCCTAGAAGTCCACGCCAAAGCCGGCGCACCGTTATCAACGGGAAGAAACGTAGAGCCGAAGGTGATTCCGGCAGCAAATCACTACTTAACATCCGACAACAACAGATCATCGGCGCCGCCTGAGACACCAAGATCAAGACGCGAGCAAATTGCTGTCGGCACCAGCGCGGGACACGAGGCGCAGAATTTCCTCGGGTGACAGCTATGTTGGCTACCTCGACCCGGGGTGTCCGGCACGCGCCGCCGCGGGACTGGCTTGCCGCACTGACGCGAAGGCCGGTCGGGCGGGGCTACGGGCCAAGACGAGCAGGGGGCGACAGCCGTGCGAATCGGGCTCTTGGGCGCGTTCGAAGTCTCCGAAGGTGACCGGAGAGTCGCCGACAGCGCCTGGCGACTGCGCAAGGCGAGGACGCTGGTCAAACTGCTGGCGCTGGAACCGGGGCACCGCATTCACCGGGACCAGCTCGCTGACCAGCTATGGCCGGAACTCGACGCCGACGCTGCACGTAACAACCTGCATCAGGCGTTGCACTCCGCCCGAAGAGCGTTGTCGACCATCGGCGTCGACGGGACGGCCGCGCTCGCACTGCGCGACGACCTCGTTGTGCTCGGCCGCAACGGTCACGTGGTCACCGACCTCGAAGAGTTCCAGGATGCGGTGGAGCAGGCCAGCGCGGCGGAGAACTGGACGGAGCTGGCTGCCGTCCTGAGTAGCTGGCCCGGAGAGCTACTTCCGGAGGATGCCTACGAGCCGTGGGTGCAGCACCATGCCAACCGCATCGGAGAATGGCGCACCAGGTTGGTCATGAAGCTGGTCGACGACGACTTGGCCGAACGCGACCCGCAGACGGCGGTGGGCGTGCTCGCGCCCATCGTCGCTGCGAACCGGCTGCACGAACCGGTGCACCGGGCGATGATGCGTGCCCTCGCAGCCGCCGGTCGCCAGCGCCGAGGCATTGGTGATGTTCGAAGCGGCTCGCGCGCGGTGCTGCAGCAGGAGCTCGCCGCGGACCCGGAGCCGCAAACCCGTCAGCTCTATCGGGATCTCTTGGCAAGCAGTAGGCAGGACAGCGGTTCGGCCCACACTCCGCAGCCCTCCGCGCGCTACGAACCTGCCCGCCCGGGTCTCCCGTTAGTGGGTCGAGGCCGCGAACTTGACGAGACCGGACAGATCCTCGCGACCGCGCGGCTAGTGACGCTGACGGGCCCGGGCGGTGCCGGCAAGACGGCGCTGGCCGTAGAGCTGGCTCGCCGACATCACGAGCGCTATCGCGACGGCGCAATCTTGGTCGAGCTTGCCGGGCTGGCCGACGGTGACCTGATCGTCGAGGAGATGGCAGAGGCGCTGCGACTCGAACTACCGTCGCGTCACGCGCCGATCGACTCGCTGGTGGCGCAGCTGCGCGGCCGGCAGCTGCTCGTCGTCCTCGACAACTGCGAGCACCTGATCGACGCGTGCGCTCGGACAGTTACCGAGCTGCTGCAAGGCTGTCCTGAGCTTTCGGTACTGGCTACCAGCCGGGAGCCGTTGCGCATCGAGGGTGAGGTCAGCTGGCGCACGCCGTCTCTTGCGTTGCCCGATCCGGACCACCTTCCACCGGTGGAGGCACTATCCGGCGTCGCGTCATTGCAGCTGTTCGTGCAGCGCGCGTCTGCCAGTGTCGCCAGGATTCGCGCTGACCGACGACAACGCCGCTGCTTTGGCGGACATCTGTTACCGGCTCGACGGCATGCCGCTGGCACTGGAACTTGCGGCGGCCTGCGTTCCCGTGCTCTCGCCACAACAGATCGCTGCCCGCCTCGGCGACGCGCTCAGCCTGCTGCGCCGAGGCCATCGCGCGCCGATCACTCGCCAGCAGACCTTGACCGCAACCCTGGACTGGAGCCACAACCTCCTCGCGGAGGACGAGCGGGTGCTGTTCCGGCGGCTGGCGGTCTTTGCCGGCTCGTTCACGCTGGAGGCGGTCGAGGGCGTGTGCGCGGACGGCGGAGCAGGTGCTCAGCACCCTCGCGCGGCTCGTCGACACCTCGCTCGTCAGCACCGAGGCGCGCGGCGAGATCACCCGCTATCGACTGCTCGAAACGGTACGGCAGTACGGCGCGGAACGGCTGCGTGCCGCCGGTGAGGAACCGGCGATCCGCAGCCGGCACAGCGCGTGGTACGTCGAATTCGCCGAGTCCCGCGACCCGGAGGTGCCGACAAGCATCATCGAGGTCGTGCCGGCGAGCCTCGACGTCGAGCACGACAACCTGCGCGCAGCGCTGACCTGGGCACTAGGCACACGAGCCGGGCGCGGCGTTGCGACTCGCGGTCGCGTTGTGGCGGTACTGGCTCGCGCGCGGCCTGTTAGCAGAGGGTCGCCGCTGGCTGGAGGCGGTGCTGACCGCCGTCTCGGAACCGTCCGTCATGCGCGCCCGCGGGCTGCTGGCCCTCGCGGTTTTCGACCTGCGCCGCGGCACGGGCGAGCGGCTCGTCGAGATCGGTGCGGAGACAGTCGCAATTCACCGCGCGATCGGCGATCGCGCGCGCCTGGCGCTTGCGTTGCACGCGGACGGTGTGCTCGCTTATATGCGCGGCGACTGGACTCGGTGCTGGCAGCGTAGCGAGGAGGCACGGGAGGCCGCGCCCGGTGCCGACGAAGTCGAGGCGTCCACCGCATTCCTGCAGGCGATGGTGCTTCTCGGCCGCCACGATCTGCCCGCCGCGCGCGTGGCGTTCGAGCAGGCGCGCGCGGCGCTGGCCGCGGTGCGCGCTCGGGGCGCCCATTCTTCGCGACGATGACCCTCGGCTGGGTCGTCGAGGACGCACGCATCTACTTCGAGGAGACCGTGCTGCCCGGGCCGCGCGTGAGTGCCGGGCAGGCGCGGGGATATGTGCTGTGCAACCTCGCCTATCTGGCCCGGCTGGCCGGCGATCGAGACGAGGCCCAGGGGCTGCTGGACGAGGCCGTCTCGATATTCCGCGCGCTCGGCGACCGGGACGGCGAATCGATGGCCCGGAGCCACCTTTGGCTGTCTGCATCGGGTCCGCGCCGAGTTCGCCGAGGGACGGGCCGCGCTGGAGCACAGCCTGCGCATCCGGCACGAGATCGGCGACCGTCGCGAGATCGGCCTGACTCTCCGGCAACCTCGGCATGCTCACTGCCGCCGAGGGAGACCTTGCGCACGGGCTGGCGCTGCTGCGGCAGGCACTGGCCGGCTTCCGCGAGACCGATGACACGCCGGGACGGGTAGCTGCCACGCTCACGATCGCGAGCCTGCATGCCGCGGCGCGGCGACTACGAAGTGGCGCGGCGGATGTTGCCCGACGCATTGTCCGAAGCGCGGAACATCCCGGGCAACCACCGCGGAACCGCGTGGGGATTCGTCATGCTCAGCGACGTGCACCGCAATCTCGGCCAACCAGACGAAGCCGCCCGCGCGATGGCCGAGGCGCGGAGCCTGTTCCAGGCGCTCGGTAGCGGCAAGGTCGCCGCTAAGCGCTGGTTAAGCGGTTGCGAAACCGCGGGCCATAACGTCGGCCCTATCGACAAATGCCGAGGAGGGCCAATGACGATGACGGATGCCCGAAACGTGGTGGGCGAAGCCACGGCGGGCGAGCTGCAAGCTGCGGTTAGCGGTCAGGTGATCCGACCGGGCGACAATGACTACGACGAAGCACGTGCGATCTGGAACGCCACCCATGACAAGTATCCGGCGTTGATCGTCCGCTGCGCCGGTACCGCCGACGTGATCAAGACGGTGGAGTTCGCGCGCAGCCAGGGCCTGCCGCTCGCGGTGCGCGGCGGCGCGCACAGCATTGCCGGGTTCTCGACCTCCGACGGTGGGGTGGTTCTCGATCTCTCGCTGATGAAGCAGTCACGGTCGATCCGCAGGCCCGCCGCGCGGTCGCGCAGGGCGGGGCTACGTGGGCCGATTTCGACCACGAGACGCAGGCGTTCGGCCTGGCCACGACCGGCGGCCTGGTCTCCACCACCGGGCTTGGCGGGTTCACGCTGGGCGGGGGCATCGGCTGGCTGCTGCGCAAGCACGGCCTGACCTGCGACAACCTCGTCTCCGCCGACGTGGTCACCGCCGAAGGCCATCTGGTCCATGCCAGCGCCGAGCAGAACAGCGACCTGTTCTGGGCGTTGCGCGGCGGCGGCGGCAACTTCGGCGTTGCCACGTCGCTGGAGTACGCGCTGCATCGGGTGGGCCCCACGGTCCTCGGCGGGCTGGTCTTCTTCCCGGGCGAGGCGGCCCGGCAGGTGCTGACCGGCTGGCGCGACCTCACGACGACGATGCCCGACGAGCTGACATCTCTGGTCGACCTCACGACTGCGCCGCCGGTTCCGTTCCTGCCGGAGTCGGTGCACGGGAAACCGATCGTGGCCGTCGGCGCGATGTACTGCGGTCCCCAAGGCAGTGGCGAGGATGTCATGGCCCCACTGCGCACACTCGCCGAGCCGGTGGCGGATCTCCTGGGACCCGTTCCCTACGCCGCGATGCAGCAGATGCTCGACCCGCTGTGGCAGGCCGGGGCGCAAAACTACTTCACCTCCGCGATGATCGACGACCTCTCCGACAGCGCGATCGACGAACTCATCGCTAGGTGGTCGGCCAAGCCGACGCCACAGAGCGAGGTCCACATTCACCACGCCGGCGGAGCGATGGAGCGTGTCTCCGCGGCGGAAACGGCGTTCGCGCATCGCACCTCGCCGTATCTGCTCAACGTCATTGCCCGCTCGGTCGACGGCGTGGGCTTCGACGGCTACACCACGTGGGCCCGGGACGCCCGCGCCGCGATGGCCGGGTACGGACCCGACACGATGTATGTCAACTTCACCGGCGACGCCGGCGCGGACAAGGTGCGCGCGTCCGTACCCGCCCGAGACCTACGCGAAGCTCGTCGCGGTCAAGAGGCGCTACGACCCGACGAACCTGTTCCGGCTGAACCAAAACATCGCGCCGGAGTGAGACGATCGATCAGACGCGGCATAGCTGCCAAGGCGCGGCCCGGGCTTGTCTCGAGGCCAGGGCTCGCGCCGAATCACGCACGAATCCGGCTCGGATCCACGGTGGCCACCGGCGTCGCCAGTGACCATTCCCGCAATTCAGACCACAGATCGCGGCGATGCGTTGGCGTTCGGCGGTGATTGCTGCGGTGAGGGTGTCGATGTCGTAGGCGCCGCAGTGGCGTTGCCCGTTGATGAAGAAGGTGGGGGTGCCAGAGACTCCGCTGAGATCGGCGGATTCGACATCCTGGGCGATGCGGGTCGCGTACGCACCGCGGTCGAGGTCATCGCCGAGACGGGCGGCGTCGAGATCCAGCTGTTCTGGCGTAGTGCGAGAAGGTCGTCGCGCCTGAGGGCGTTTTGGTGTTGCAGGAGCAGGTCGTGCATGGGCCAGAAGGCGCCTTGGGCGGCGGCGGCTTCGGCGGCCTCGGCGGCCATCTGCGCGCGGGGGTGCACGTCGGTCAGGGCAGATTCCGCCAGACGTAGCGGATGGTCGTGTCGGCGAGCAGTTCGCGTACGACCGGTTCGGCTTGCCCGCAGTAGGGGCATTCGAAGTCGCCGAACTCGATCACGGTGATCGCAGCGCGATGCGGGCCCCGGACGTGGTCACGGTCCGGGTCGACGGCGGGGATGAGGTCCTGGATGAGTCGCGGATCGCCGAGCAGGGCCCGGGCTCGTCGTTGTGCTGGCAGTAATGCCGTGATGCGCAGGACGGCCCAGGTCACCACTGCCGCGAGCACCGCGGCTGACAGCGCGCCAAGCTTGGCCTGGTCCAGTTCCGGCCCGGCGAATGCGCGGTCGGCGATGAGCAGGGCGACGGTGAAACCGATCCCGGCAATGGTGCCGCTGGCGATCACGGCAGCATCGCCAATGGGCGGGCGGATCCGCCCACGACTGAGCCGGGTCACGGCCCAGGAGCTGCTGACCACGGCGAGCGGTTTGCCGACCACATAGCCGACGAGCACACCCAGGGTGACCGGGGCGGTGTACGCGTGGCTAAGGAAGTCCGCGCTAAGCACGATTCCGGCATTAGCCAGCGCAAACACCGGGACGATCAGGTAGCTGGTCCACGGGTGGAAGAGGGTCTGCAGCCGCGCGTTTGGCGACAGCGTCGAGCTGCAGGCCGACTCGGGCCGACTTGGCCAGTTCGGGCGTCGGCTGCTCGCGGAACTCCCGCACCAGCCCGGTCGCCGCTTGCAGCTCGTCCCGGGCCGGTGTGTGAGGCAGGCGCGGCCAGCCCGATAGCCAGAGCCCGCGACGATGGGGTCGACGCCGCTGGTGCGTAACGCCCCCACATGAGGATGCCGAGGCCGACGAGAAACCATCCGTCGTTCCAGCCGTAGTCGCACCGCGAGCAGCAGCAACGCGAACGCGGCCGCGGCGACGACGAGCGGGGTCATGGTGACCCGATCGCTGTACGCGACGGCAATCACCGCCAACGCGGCCAGAGTCGTCGACCACGAACACGGTGAGGACGAAAACCCGCATCCGGTCAGGGATATCCCGGCCGAGTACAGCGAGCACACCGAGCGCCAGCGCCGTGTCGGTGGACATGGCCACGCCCCAGCCGTGCACGCTCGTACGGCCCTGATTGATCAACAGGTAGATCCCGATCGGAATGATCATGCCGGCCACCCCGGCCAGCGATCGGCAGCACGAATCGGCGGCGTTCCCGCAGATCACCCAGGTCGAACTCTCGGCGGGTCTCCAATCCGACGACAAGGAAGAACAGGGTCATCAGCCCGCTGTTCACCCACGTCCGCAGATCCTGAGTGATCCCGTACCGGCCCAGGGCGATCGAGAAGTCCGTTCGCCACACCGTCTCGTAGGACGAGGCGTCGATGTTCGCCCACGCCAGGGCGGTCACGATGCCGGCAACCAGAACGATCGCGCTGCCAGACTCCGTCCGCACAAACGCCCGCAACGGCGCCGACCGGTCCCGCGCCCACGCGGTACGACCCCGCCACCGGCTCACTCCAGCACGCGAATCAGCCCGGTCCGGGCCGGAGGCGGCGCGCAGACTCGCCACCCGGCGCCGGCGACGCGCTCTGGCCCGCCGGGGTTTCACTCATCCACTGCACCCTATCTACGCACCAGAAGCCTCAGAGACCACGGAGACCTCTGCACGCCAGATGATCCTTCCGGCAGAGCTAGCTGGCGAAGGCTTGATGCGCGCGGTGTGTCGCTGGACCGGCTCGGTCGTGCGCTGCGGCGTTGCGTTGTGCATATCGTCGCAGGTGCAGGACAGCGTCGTCGTCGGCTGGCGTCGAACACTCCCGTCGGCCGGCGTCAGCCAGACGAGCCAGCTGGGCGCTGCGTAGCGTGACCAGCGCACATGGTGAGCTCGGTCTCTAGACCCGTCGCTGTTTGCGTGGCGTTCATTGGCGGCTCTTACCGTCGGCTACGTGGACGCACCACTGTGGATTGACCTTGAAGGCGCCGACAACGCCCGTGATGTCGGAGGCCTACCCACGCTGGACGGACGGCGAGACGCAGCCGGGTCGGCTGCTGCGCCTCGGACAGCCTGCAGCAGCTTACTGACGCCGATGTCCGGCACTTGGTCGGCGATCTGCGGACTGCGGGCGGTAGCTGACCTGCGTACGGACAAGGAGGTGCGGGAGGACGGCCCGGGCCCGCTGGCTCGCGAATCGTCCGTCCGGCTCGAGCACTTTTCGCTCTATCCGGAGGCGGGTGTGTCGACCGATCTGCTCGCCGCCGACGCGTTCGCGCTCGGCCTCCAGGCCGACGGCAAACCGGGTGCACCTGTGTTGCTCCCATGGCAAGAGCGCGACGCGGCCGCCGTCGATGTTGATGACGAGGAGGAGCGGCGTCGGGGGCGACCGGCGTCTACCTGCGGTACCTCAACGACCGCAGCGACTCGATCATCGCCGCGCTGCGGCTTATCGCATACACCGACGGCGCGACGATCGTGCATTGCGCGGCCGGAAAGGACCGCACCGGCATCGTCGTCGCTCTAGCGTTGCGGGAGGTCGGCGTCACACCCGAGGCCATCGTCGCCGACTACGCGCGGAGCGCCGATCGTATCGACGCCGTCCAAACGCGGCTGAGCAAGCGTCCTGCGTACGCTGAAGAGCTCGCCGGCACCGATCCGGCGCCGCCACAAGCCACGTGCCGTGACGATGGAGAAAGTGCTGGCAGCAATCGACGAAATCCACGGCGGAGCCGGACGTGGCTGCGGGCCAACGGCTGGACGGATCGCGACGCCGCCGCCCTGCGCCACAAGCTGCTCGACATCAACCGATGCCCATCCCCGGCAAATGACGTTTAGAGCGGCGCGATGTCGCACATCGACGCGCGCAGAGGAGAACTGCCGCTGATCGGATCGCTCGGGTCTTGCCGGAGGATGAGGTTCAGGTTCGCGCTTTCTGGGCCGTACGGCGGATAGCCCGACAGGTCGAGATCGGGGCACGCCTCGCCACCAACCGTGCTGGCCGCACACCACCGTCGGATGGAGGCTCGAGTTCAATTTGGCTCGTGCTCGCGTACGCTGCCGTTCGGCGTCGAGATCCGCACCCAGTCGCCGACGGTTATGCCGCGCGCTCTAGCCGCGTCGGGATGGATCTCGACCTGCGGTTCGCGTGCTTTGCTCCGCACACTGGCGATGTTGCGATGCTGCGACTCGCAGAACCACAGCGACTTCGCACACGTCAGGACGAGCGGGAAGCGCTCGGCCAGGTCGGGACGCGAGCGCGGACTGATTCCGGGTTCTTCGAAGGATGGCAGTGGCGAGTGGCCGGCGGACAGGAACGTCTCCGAGTACAGCTCGATCTTGCCGGTGGGCGTGCGGAACCCACCCGACTCCGCGTACTTCCGGTGGCGCGTCGTTAGCGGCATCCGCACGCCGGCCGGGTTGGCACGCAGGTGCTCGAGGGTGACGCCGCTGGGTGCCAGCTGGTACCGGAGCGCGGCCTCGATGTCGCCGCCGAAGAACCGCTTGCCCAGCCCGAGCGCGCACCGCCAGCGCGAAGATGATCTGCAGGTCCGACCGGGCCTCTCCCCGAGCTGCGGTCAGTGGTGTGCGGAGTTGGATGAGCGACTGCGCGGCTTGGCTGGACTCAAACCCGATCCGCAGCGCCTCCGCCTCGAACGGGCTGGTCGCCGGCAGGACGATGTCGGCGAGCTCAGCCGTCGGGCTCATGAACAGGTCTGCATGGACGAAGAAGTCCAGGGCGGCCAGCGCGTCGCGCCCACGCGCACTGTCGCCATGGGCCATCACCAGGTTCGAACCGAAGTTGACCAGAGCCCGGGCCCGGCCGGCGAGAGCTGCACCGTAGAAGTCCTGACCGGTGACGAACTCGAACCGCGCCGGGCCCAGTGGACGCTGGTCAACACCAATGGCCTTCGCGCGCTGCTCGGGAGACAGGAATTCAATGCCGTCGATGCGGTTGGCCGGCACGGAGGCGAAAAGCACGTTGCCGCCAGGAGCGTCCAGGCAGCCCGTTAGCGCGTACAGCACCCCGATCGCCCGGACCGTCTGCGTGACGTTGCTGTGCTGTTCCAGGCCACTCCATGCGTAGAACGCGACCGGGCGGGAGCTCCACAGCGTGCGGGTGGCCTCGACGATCTGCGCGGCGGGCACTCCGGTGACGATCTCGGCCGCCTCGGGCGGCATCCGGCCGCACTCGTCCGCGAGGCGATCGAACACGGGCCGGCACATGACTGGACCCTCCGATGACGGGACCTCATACGTGCCGTTCAAGGCGAGCCTGGTTTCGTCGGCGCCGTACCGGCCGCTGGACGGGTCGTACGCCACGGACGCCCACCAGACTCGTCCCACGCCACGTAGTGGCCCGGGTCGACGCCTGCGAAGACCTCGTCCGCTCGCATCAAACGCGCGTCGTCACCCCGCACAAGCAGCGGCGCGTTCGTCCAGCGCCGGACGAAGTCGTGGTCGTACCAGCCGCGCTTGATCATCACGTGCGTCATGGCCAACGCAAGCGCGGCGTCGGTCCCGGACGTACGCGCAGCCAGTGGTCGGCCTTGCTCGCCAGACCCGCGCGTCGCGGATCGACGACGATCAGCCTCGCACCACGGCGCAGCGCTGCCGTGGTTGCCGTCGCGTGGGCAAGCCGAGCTACCGAAGGGTTGTAGCCCCAATACAGGATGCAGCCGGCCCGATCCAGATCGGGCAGGTAGACGCCTGGCACCGGCTCTCCGTACGTGTAGGGTCGATGCCGAAACCGGCCCCATCCGCACAGCTCCATGGAGGCGACGAGGTTCGGGCAGCCGAACGCGCGTTTGAGCCGCATCAGCCAGTCGACCGAGTCCGACATTGCCGAGGTCGACGGTGACGCGCTGCCGAACACCACCGACTCCGGTCCATGCGTTGCCCGCAAGCTCCGTCAATCGCGCGGCAACAGTGTCCAGCGCTTCCTCCCAGCCAATCCGCCGCCAGCCCGGATCCACCGCTCCTTGGGATTGGTCCGCATGAGCGGATACAGCAACCGTTCCCTGTGGTGCACGAGTTCCGGCGCGGCTTTGCCCTTGGTGCACAGCGCCTGCCCGGTGGGGTGCGCAGGATCCGGCGCGAGGGCAACCAACGCACCATCGGAGATTGTCGCCGTCGCCCCGCACCGGGAAACACACAGTGGGCAGAACGTCGAAACCTGCCGATCCGCGCCGACGGAGCCGCCAACCATGCCACCACCCCCAGGCGCGTGATCCCGCCAGCCAATCCTGACACCGAACCATCGACACCGGAACTGCCAACGTCCTACCACCACCGAACGGCCGGCAGGGCTTGGCGCCATCTTGATGCGATGCCACCGATACTTGCTGGGGCACAGCTTCCAGTCAGTTGAGGATCGGCATATAACGCCGGACGATTGCGGCAGCTGGTTGCGGCAGACAGCGCCCAGTGAGGGATGAGAGGAGTTCATCAATGTTCCCGACCGTGCCGCCGCCCTCCTTTGAGATCAGCAAAGAGCAGCGCACGGTGATGCTGCTGAGCGAGGCTGACGTGAAGTCGCTGCTCGACCCGGGGGAATTGCTGGACGCGTTGGAGGATGGCTTCCGTGCGCTGGCTGCGGGGAAGTTCAGTCGCCGCCTCGCCCGCAGATCACGGTCCCAGGCGCCGGGTTCTCGCTCGCGATGTCGGCGTGGCGGCCCGGGTTGCAGATCTGCGTCAAGGTCGTCAACGTCTTCGAGACCAATCTCGACCGAGGCCTGCCGAATCATCTCGCCATGATCACCCTCTTTCGCGCCGGACACCGGTGCGACCACCTGCGTTATGGACGGCACCTATATCACCGCCATCCGCACGGCGGCGGCCGCGGTGCTGTCGACGCGGCTGCTCAGCCGTCCGGAGTCCAGGGTTGCCACGATCGTGGGCGCGGGTGTGCAGGCTCGGGAGCACCCTGCGGATGTTGCCGCTGGCGCGGCAGTTCGAGCGGATCAACATCTGCTCGCTCGTCGACGACCACGCCGTGCGACTTGCCGCCCAACACGAGACTCGCGGTTCCGCGCCCGGACCTGGAGGCCGCGATTGGCGAGTCGGACGTCGTCTGCCTGACCACACACTCGACGAACCCGGTGATCGATCCGAGCTGGATACCGGCGGGTACCCACGTCTCGTCGGTGTGGCTACTACCCACCGAACGGTGAGCTCCCGCCAGAGCTCGCCCGGGAGAATCCGCTGTTCGTCGAGCACCTGGACGCACTCCAACCAGCACCCGTGGGCTGCGCCGAGCTGTCCGGGCTGGATCCCGCCCAGGTCACCACTCTGGGCGATGTCATATCCGGCCGAGCGTCCGGTCGCACCCAGCCCGACGTGATCACGGTCTACAAGGCCATGGGCATCGGGCTGGAGGACCTCGTCGCCGCGAACCTGGCCTACGACCGTGCCGTGCAGGACGGCATTCTCACTCAATCCATGAGATGGTGACGTGTCAGCAGGTCCGCCAGCCCAGCAGCCCGTCCGGCCGCGAAGAGGACGTGGGGCAGGCGTCCGAGGGCGTCGGCGGGAGACAGGTTTAGACGCCGGTCGCTCCTTAGTGAGGTCGCTCGGCACCGGCCGTCCCTTGAGGCGCTGGCAGCTGCGAATCGTTCAGCGGCCCGGGCCTGACATGGTCTTCGCCACCGAGATCGTGCGGCCGTACCCGCGTTACCAGCGGCTCGTGGGCGGCGGATCAGTCGAGGGCGAGGACTTCGTCCAGCTTGAGTGATGGTGAGTAGCCGGCGTATCTGGGGGCTGGGCTGAATGAGGGTTAGCCGGCCACCAGTGGCGCGCAGGAGCCGGTCGGCGGCGAGGAATGTGCTGAGGCCGGCTGGCGTCGCAGAAGTTGACGCCGCTCAGGTCGAAGTGCACGTGTAGGGGCTGCGCGTTGTTGATCTTGTGGAAGGTGTCGCCGACCATCGGAGCGGTGGCCAGATCGAGTTCGCCGGCCACGGCTATCGTGACCACGCCCTCTTCCGCCTGGCTGACGTTGATCCGCAGCTGGCATCCGTCCCGCGGGTACGAGCCATGTGTGCCGGAGGTTCCCCCGGTGAGCCCCATTCGAGACCGCGGCCGGTGGCGGGGGTGAGTGGCACGAGTACATGTGAAGAAGTGTAGAACTATAGAGGATAAAAGCAAGAGTTGTTGACCATATGTAGATGTTAGACTCACGCCTTGGATAGATTTCGAGAGCCGACTTGGGGTGGCAGCTTGCAGACCGCCGCAGTGGGGAGACAGTTAGCTGGGCCAAGGCGCTGCCGGCATTTACAGCATCGGGGCAGTGGCGCGGATGCTGGGTCTGTCTGTGCAGACGCTTCCGGGCTTGGGAGGACCGCTATGGGCAGGTCGTTCCGGCCCGAAGCTCGGGCGGGCGGCGACTGTACAGCCGCGATCAGCTTGATCAGCTCAGCTTCGTCCGCGAGCAGATCGAGCGCGGTCTGCAGCCATCCGACGCCCACCGCTTGCTTGCCGAGCGCACTCGCGATGTCGCGCAAACGCGCGCCCCGCAGAGACCTCGGGCGGAGGTCGACCGTGAACGAGGGAGACCCGCCATCCTGCTCGCTGAGCGTGATCCATACGCCGCCGAGTTCACGGACTACTTTCTGCGTACCGAGGTGGCTATGCCGTGCATGTCGTGCTCTCCGTCGCCGAGGCCGAACAGATCCTCGACGCCGAGCGCGCTGAACGTGGCCGTCGTCGACCTGATGATCTCCGGCGGCGCGGGTCTGGCCTTGTGCCGGACCATTCGAGCGCGGGTTTCTATCCCGATCCTCGCCGTGTCTGCGGTTGATTCACGCGATGAGGCGTTGGACGCCGGCGTTGACGCGTTCCTGCACAAGCCGGTGGAACCGCTGCGGCTCGTCTCCACGGTGCGCGATCTGATCGGGACCAGCGCCTACCTGCGTCGAGGCGGGAAATTGCCGTGAGCGACCGGCTATCCAGTGGCTCCGAGCGCCTCGGACGATGTCCCAGGCGGCGGCCTGCCGCTGCACGGCATCACCCTGATCGTCGGACCCCAGGTGCGGGCAAAACGATCCCTCGCGGAGCAGTACCTGTTTCGCAACGCGAGTACCGATCGGCCGGCGCTGTATCTGTCGACTGCGTCGGAACCACTGGAGAAGATCCTGCGATACGGCGAGGCGCTCGACTACTTCGACGCCTCCGCGCTGGGCACCAGTGTCATCTATGACGACCTGGGCCAAACGCTGAACAAGGACGGGCTATCCGGCGTGCTGGCCCGCATCACCGACCTGCTCAAGCAGCGCCGCCCCGGCGTGATGGTGATCGACAGCTTCAAAGCCCTGCAGGTGTACGCGTCCGATGCGGGAGCCTTCCGCCGTTTCCTGCACGATCTGGCCGGTCTGCTGTCGGCGATGCCGATCACCGCGTTCTGGGTCGGCGAGTACGACGGCACAGACACGATCGATGCGCCGGAGTTCGCCGTCGCCGACGCGATCGTCGTCGCTGAGCACCGACCGGGTTGCCGAGCGAGAGCTACGGGTCCTTCAGGTGCTGAAACTGCGCGGCAGCGGCTCTTGTCCGGCAAGCACGCCTACCGGCTCTCACCACAGGGTCTCTGAGGTCTTCCCGCGCCTGGCCGATACGACCGACCTCGGCAGCTGGCTCGACGACCGGCACGAACGAATGTCCTCCGGAGTGCCTGCTCTCGACGCGATGCTGTGTGATGGCTACTACCGAGGCGCTTCGACCCTGGTCGCCGGACCGTCAGGCGTTGGGAAGACCCTGCTCGCACTGCACTTCCTGATTCGCCGGCGCGCGCCGCGGCGAGACCTGGAGTCATTGCCACGTTCCAGGAAAACCCGGTGCAGCTCCAACGGATCCTCCAGGGATTCTCCTGGTCTCTGCATGATCCCCACATCGAACTCATGTACCGCTCGCCGGTGGATCTGTATCTCGACGAATGGCTTTATGACCTGCTCGAGGTCGTGCAACGCACCGGAGCGCAACGGCTCGCTATCGACAGCCTCGGCGACATGCGAGCCGCATGCGTCGACGAGCTCCGTTTCCGCGAATGCGTCTACTCCCTGCTACAAACGCTGCGCCCGCGCCAACGTCAGTGTGATCGCGGACCCAGGAGGTTCCAGACCTGTTCGGAGTCACCCGGCTGTCCGAATACGGGATCTCACACCTGTCCGACAACGTCGTCCTGCTCCAATTCCTCCGCGGCGACTCCGAACTCAAACGCGCCCTCACCGTGCTCAAGACCCGCGGCAGCGCCCACGAACAGCAACTACGTCAATACGCCATCACCTCAGACGGTGTCACCCCTCGGCGACTTCATTCGCACCAAGCCAAAGCTTGGTCTAGCCCTGCCTATTGACGGGCAGTGAGTTTGTGATCTTGAGCAGGCATCGTTGATCTCGAGGTGATCAACCACCTCAGGTTACCATCGGCTCGAACCCATCACCGCCACAACGGTTTCATCAACGATATATAGGGAAAGCTGCCACCAACTCGCTCGCGCACCGGAGGCAGATTACATTTTGGGAACGGGATCAGTCGGATCGTTACGGTCGCTCCCTCCAGCCGGAGCAGTACCCGTGGACGTGCGAGTTGAGTGGTCGGTCCGCGAGCGAGCCGCTGTCGTGTACAGGTCTGCGGTGGGTGTCTCGGTTCGTGGGACGCCTGCGGCTGCGTAGGCGTCCTTCTCGTCGAGGGTCTCGTGTTCGAGCAGCGCGGCCGCGAGCGCATCGAGCTTGCTGCGGTTATGGCGCAGCAGGTCAACCACTTGCTGATGGGACTCGTCGATGATGCGGCGGACTTCGTCGTCGACGAGTCTCTGGGTGTCCGGCGATACCTCGGCGACACCCGGCAGCAGAGGTCCCGGCGCCGTCGCGCGGGAGAACGGCCACCGGCCCGATTGCCGAGCTCATCCCCCAGCGGCCGACCATTTGGCGGGCGATCTCGGTCAGCTGCTGGATGTCTGACTCGGCGCCCGTGCTCGTCTCGCCGAGGACGACTTCCTCGGCGGCCCGGCCGCCGAGAGCGACGTTGATCTTCGCTTGGATCTCGGGCTCGCGGTAGGTGAAACGGTCGGTCTCCGGCGCTGCGAAGGTGACGCCGAGTGCCAGCCCTCGCGGGATGATCGAGACCTTGCGGACGGGATCGGCGCCGTCGGTGAGCATGCCGACAATCGCGTGGCCGGCTTCGTGGTATGCAGTGCGGCGCCGGTCCTGCGGGCTCATCATCACCTGCCGTTCGGCGCCGAGCACGATTCGTTCAAGCGCGTCGGCAAAGTCGGATTCGTTGACCTCATCGTGACCGCGCCGCGCGGCGAGTAGCGCTGCCTCGTTGACCAGATTGGCGAGGTCCGCTCCGACCATGCCAGGTGTGGTCGCCGCGATTCTGCCGAGGTTGACGTCGGGTCCGAGAGGCACGTCGCGGGCATGCACTTTGAGGATCGCCTCGCGACCGGCGCGGTCGGGAGGCTGTACCGCGATCCGGCGATCGAAACGCCCGGGGCGTAGCAGGGCCTGGTCGAGGACGTCGGGCCGGTTGGTCGCGGCGATGACGATCACGCTGGCAGACGGGTCGAACCCGTCCATCTCGGTCAGGATCTGATTCAGTGTCTGCTCGCGTTCGTCGTTGCCGCCGCTGAAACCGGCGACTCCGGACGTGCGAGACCGGCCGATCGCGTCGAGCTCGTCGATGAACACGATCGCCGGCGCGGCGCTCCTTCGCCTGTGCGAACAGATCACGCACGCGGGAGGCACCAACCCCGACGATCGCCTCGACGAACTCCGATGCTGCCATCGAGAAGAACGGCGCGTTCGCCTCGCCGGCAACCGCCCGGGCCAGCAGCGTCTTGCCGGTGCCTGGCGCACCGGAAAGCAGGACACCGTGTGGGATCCGGCCGCCGAGCTTTCGGTACTTGTCCGGATGACGCAGGAAGTCGACGACCTCGCTCAGTTCCGCCTTCGCCTCGTCGATCCCCGCCACATCCGCGAACGTGACGCGGTCACCCGATGGCTGATACCGGCGTGCGCGCGAGCGGCCGAACGAGCCGAGAATGTTCTGCATATTTCCGGCCCGCCGAATCAGCCAAAACAGCAGTCCCACGAACAAGATCGTCGGCCCGAAGCCCAATAACAGGTTCTGCCACCACGACCCCCGGTATCCAGTGGTTGGGCATTGACCACGACTCCCTTGCGCTGGAGAAGCGCTGACAGGGTGGTGTTGTCGGCAAATGTGGGGATCTCGGTCTGAAAGAGGGTCGTCGCCTTCGAGCCCGCATACGACTGCGGCTGCGTGAACGTGCCTTGGACTGCCGTCCCCTTCGACGTGATCGTCCTTGACGTGACCCGCGTTCACCTGATCGAGAAAGAACGGACTGTACGGAACGCGTACGCCGCGACGCCGGCTGCATCGCTCGCGTGCCGGCGTACACATTGATCGCCAGAAGCACGAGGGCGAGAAAGATCCAGGCAAGGCCCACCTGGAAGCGTGGCCGCCGCGGCGGCGGAGCTGCCCCTCGCGGTGCTGGTGACTCTTGCGGCATTGGCGACCCGCCCGCGTCTTAGCGCCGAACGCGCGCGACGAGGGATTAGGCGATGGGTCGCGTCCACGGCGCTGGCTTCTTCATCGGACGGTGCGGAGTCTATGCCTGTCATGAGACACACCGCGATGGGCGTACGCGGCGAAGAAGCCGGGGTAGAGCTGGCGCAGCCGATCCCATAGCTCCTGCGCCAGCTTGGTCCGTCGCCGCACCCGTCCTGGTACCTACGAGCCAACACCGCGATCGACCAAGCCAGCCTGCTGTCCTCGGGCAAACAACGTTGGGGGTGGACAGTCACCTGAGCATCCCGGCAGACGGGTCGCCGTCGAGCATGAGCTTCGCCTGCCGGGCGACGTTCGCCCGCCAATCGGCGACCTGGTTGCGTTCGCCGAGGACGAGGGCTCGATTTCGTTTCGAAAGTGGTGGTGCGGCGTGGCACCCGGGGAGACGCTAGTCGGGTGGCGAAAACGAAGTACGAGGTCAATCCGGCCGCGGTGAAGCGTGCGCGCGAGTTGATCGACGCTCGACAGTACGTGCTCAACAGCGACTGGGGACAGGTGCAACCCGACGCGGATACGCAGAACCGCTATCTCGAGTCACATTCCTGGTCGATCTACGGGCGATGGCATCTTGCCCTCACAACCGGTGTTGCCGATGAGCGAAAAGGCCCGGTACGCATTCGTCTTCGGGGACTTTCGGCGCCTGCACCGCACTGCACTCATCGCGTGCGTCTACCGCGCCTCGGAATGGCGACATAAGGGCGGTGGAGCTGGCAGCACACGACCTGCTGCAATACCGCCGACGCCAAAGACCATGCTGACGGGCGCGGTCCGTCCCGGCGCGCATGCTCAGCTTCAGTTCGTGGCGGCTACGGCCCCGACTCGTCGATCGTGAAGTAGCGGCCGTACGCGATCGCGGCCGCCACGATAAGGATCGACAGCGCGGCTAAGTACGAACATCCCTCCATGGGGACGACGATCGCTGTCGATCGTCGTACTTCCAACCGTGAGTGAACCGGGCGCCGAGCGCGAAGGCAGTGGTGATGAATACTCCGGCGATGAGGGACTGCACGAAGATGACTCCGACCGGCAGGGCTTCAACTCGCGTACCCCACCTTGACCGAAGCGCATCAGCATGGCCGCTCAGAAGATCTGCCGAACCACCGGGATTGGGCAATTCTCCCAGGTCTGGAGTGACCTCGGATCCGGAACAATGATCGCCGACTCAGCTCCCCAGGAGCCATCATCCTCGGAAGTGGACATGAGGGCAGTCGCAGTGTTCCCGCCTCCCGCGAGGTCAAAGTCATCGACCACAAGGATCCCGGATCTCGCAGCCCGATCAGGTCAGGTTGCGGATTCTCGACGTCGGCATCTGCGGCACCGACAAGGAGATCTGCAGTGTTCGAGTACGGAACCCCCTACCCGGGAGATAATTACCTGGTGATCGGCCACGAATCGCTGGGCCGAGGTCGTCGAGACCGGATCAGCCGTCGAGCGCTTCCAGCCAGGCGACCTAGTCGTACCCGTCCGTGCGCCGCCCATGTTCCCATTCCGGCTGCCGGGCGTGCCGATCCGGGCACCAGGACTACTGCTACACCGGCGAATTCCGGAACGCGGCATCAAGGAAGCACACGGCTACATGACTGAACACGTCGTCGATCAGGAGCGGCACCTGAATCTCGTGTCGCCGGATCTGCAAGACATCGCCGTGCTGACTCGGAGCCGCTGACGATAGCGTGAGAAGGCGCTCAGTCGGATCTTCTGGATGATGCAGCGGCGCCCACCGTGGCTCGACCCGCAGACGCCGGCCGAGGAGCGCGGCAAGGGGCTTTCGGCGCTGGTGCTCGGTATCGACCGGTCGGTTTGCGTCGGTGCGATGGCAATGGTCTCAGCCGGCTTCACAACCTACGCTCTACTCGCGCGAGGTACCTCCCAATCCACGGATCGACCTGGTCACGGCCATCGGTGCGACGTATGTCTCCACCTGCCGTCGATGTTCGCCGATCTGGCCGAACAAATGGCACAATATCAATTCTGGTTTACGAAGCCGTCGGGCACTCTCATTTCGCTCTGAGGCGTTGCGAGTGTTGGGAACCAACGGAGTCCTCGTGCTCACCGGCGTGCCTGGCATGCAAGCCTTGATCGAGACGGACCCGGGCTCGGCTCATGCGGGACATGGTGCTGAAGAACCAGGTCCTGCTCGGGGACAGTGAACGCGCGGGACGGATGCCTTCGCATCCGCTCTGCGGAACCTGGATCGCTTCCGGCGGCGCTGGCCTCGACGCAGTCCAAACGCTCATCGCAGGCCGCTATCCCCCAGAGCGGGCGGCTGAACTCGATCCTGGGCAGACCGACCGGCATCAAGACCGTGATCACTTTTTGATTCATGTCCTGAATTGGCCGGAGATCGTCACTCGATCGAGGAAGGGGACCGATTTCCGCGGCTCCTCAACCTAATTGCGGCGCATCCGGCGTGGTCGCGAGGACGGCGCGGAAAGCAGCGATGCCGTCCAGCAGTATGGCTCGGGTTCAGCCGGCATCTCGCCTGCAGAGGTATCGGCAGGTCCGGTGTCCGGCCGCGTTCGATATGGCTGAGAACTCGACTGAGCAGGGTGTTGAGCCTGGAGAGGTCGCGGGTTGGGAGCGCCTCGGCGATGAGGTCACGGCGCAGGTCGATGAGGTCCGCAACGGTTTGCCGGTGGCAGTTCGTGTCCGGCGGGGGTCAGGACAACCCTGATGCTTGCCCGGTTGGTGGGGTCGATGCGTCGTTCGATGTAGCCAGCGCCGCTCGAGCCGGGTGAGGCGGGTCGTCATGCTGCCCGGCGTGATCTGGAATCTGTTGGCGAGCTCTCCCGGCGTCTGGTGCGGGCTTTCGCCAGTGCGCGAGGGAGAAGAGGACCTCCGCGTCGCCGAGCGACATGCCGTGGCGCGCTGTGACCTCGCGCATCGCCCGCTCGTATTGCCGGGTGATCTGGACGATCCGTTTGGTCACGGCTTCGAGGACCGGGTCGGCCGTGGGATGGCTCGACCAGGCCACGCTTGAGGTTCACCTCGACGGAGTCGGTCATGTCTTCCGCGCCTCCCAGCAGAGGTCTTGACAATCATAGTCTTTGAGAATCAAACTCTATGTCATTCAAACTGTTTAGGCTGCCAAAGTCTACTCCGATGTCAGGAGATAGCCGATGAGCAACGACGACATGAGGCCGGACCGACGACCATGGCGGAGCCTGTCCGCCGCTTGATCGACGGCGCTAACTACGCCCATCTGGCCACCCTGCTGCCGAACGGCGCGCCGCACAGCGTGCCGGTGTGGGTCGGTCTGGATGGCGACCGCATCGCGCTAATGACCTCGCCGAACTCCCGTAAGGCACGCAACCTCGAACGTGATCCACGGGTGGCACTGTCGATCACCGATCATGCCCGGCCGTTGGTGATGGCGACGGTGCGCGGCCGTGTTGCCGAGCGGGTCGACGGCGACCGTGCGTGGACGATCATCGATCGCCTCTCGCAAAAGTACCTCGGACAGCCGTACCCGCTGCGCACCGATCGCGTCAGTGTACCTGATCGAGCCCGAGTACGCGCGCGCCGCCACCTACGGGTAACGGAGCATGATCCTGGTGACCAGCGATCTTGGCTTCATCGGCCCGCACCGTGGGCGCTGTCTGGCTGTGGTTGAAGGCCAAACCGCTAGTTTGACGGTCCGTGACGAAATCACGAACGCTGGACGGCCCTATCGGCATCGTCGGCGCGGGCTACATCGGTCATCTGTTCGCCCAGCAGTTCGCCCTCGCCGGCTACGAAGGGTACGCGCCTGGTCTCCCGCTAGGTCGGTGCGGACGTTGCCGGACCGGCTGCGCCAGAGCGTGCGTCGACACTGGCCTGAGATCGGCGCTGTCAGAGCCGTCCGGTCGCCGCCGGCAGGTGCTGGCTGGCCCGGGTGTCCGTACACGACGACCTCGCCACCGGCCCTGGCCCCCGCCGCTGCGGTCATGGAATCGATCGTCGAGGACGCCGAGATCAAGTCCGCCTGCTACCGGGACATCGAAGCGGTGGTCGGACCGGATATTCCCGTGTGGAGCTCGACGTCCAACTTTCCGATGACGCGGCTCGCCGTGGGCATGGCCCACCCGGAACGAGCCATCGTCGTCCATCCGGTCCAGACGCAGCTGATCATCTTCGTCGAGGTCGTCGCCGGAGAACAGACGAGCGAGGAGACGGTTGCTACCACGATGGGTTTCTGCGACGACGTTGGCCTACGAGCGGTCCGTGTTCGCAAGGAGATCCCGGGGTTCCTGTGGAACCGGGTGTGGTTCGCATTGCTGCGCGAGATGCTTCACCTGGTGGACATCGGCGCCGCCGATCCGCGCCGAGCTGGACTCCATTGTCCAGACCACGCTCCGTGCCTTCGTCCCGGTGTTCGGACCACTTCAGATGACCGATCTCATTGGCCACGACACGTTGCGGGACATCTCCGAACGCGCTCTATCCCGAGCTCGCGACCGATCGGACCGCGTCGACGGCACCATCGAACAGCACGTCGCCGATGGACGCCTCGGCGTCAAGAGCGGGCGGGGCTTCTACGATGACAATGACCAACGAGTCGCCGACCTGACGAGCAAGCTCTATCGAATCGCCCGTCAGCTCAGCAGCGACTCAGCCGTGACGGGTCTCCGATGTCCCGAACATGAACGATTAGTGGATTCAGGATCGAGCCCGAGTTCAGCCGACAATCCCTTCACCACCCGGCCGACCGGCCGACCTTGCTCCATCTCCCACTGCACGCCCCAGGGGATCGATCCAATAGAAGAACTTATAGGGATACGGAGTGATCTCCTCGGGAATATGAGTCCTCGCCGAGGATGGTCGATGCGGAGCCCTCGTTTCCTGTACGCCTGCTGATGAAAACGGATGAAACGCGTGAGCCGCCACGGCGTCCGGCACTTCGACCGCAACGTGCCGAATGCCACCCTAGATCGTTGGTCTTCCTGCGGTGGATGGCTTGTTCACCTTGGGGTGACGGTAGGTGAACAATTCCAAATAGACACCTATCTCGGGATGCCTCAGGAAAGCGAATGTCCAGGCTAATCCGGCCGTCGTCAAGACCGGCGCGTTGCGGGCGAACGATGCCAGATCCACACCCGGATAATCCATGGGGCCACGGCAGCGTTCACTGCCTGCTCAAAGCCGAGAACAGAAGTGCCGTAGAACTCGGTGGCAAACTTCGATATCGTCCACGACGACGTTGACGTGCGAGATGGCTTTGATATCTCGTCCCGGGCTAAGCCGGTCATTGTCCCTCGCGCGAGAGTCCGTCGCCGGCTGGTTTGACCTTTAGACGACCTCGTCGCTCTCAATGTATGCCAGCTGCGTAGATCTCGAAGATCGTGTCGCCAGGCCGAGATGGTGCTGGCGGCGCAGGGCGCCGGCTGCATCGTCGCCACCCAATAGGTCGTGTCTCAGGAACTGCGAAGCGGCGACGTGTCTGAAGTCAGCCGTCGAGCGGCGGGCGCGGACGATGCAAACCGCGTTGCAGTTCCGCCGATAACTGCCAGGAGGTAGTTCATACACCATGAACGTGTTGGATTTGTTTCGCCTGGACGGCAAGAAGGCTCTGGTGACCGGGGCCTCCAGCGGTATTGGCAAGAGGGTGGCGCTCTGGCTCCGTGCGAAGCCGGAGCTGAGGTGGCCATCGCGGCGCGAGCACTCGAAGTCCCTGATGAGGTCACCCGGAGATCGCCGCATCGCCGGTGAGGTCCGCCCATCTCCCGGGCGACGTGACCCGACCGGAGCAGGCGGCGAAGATATGGTGGAGCAGGTGACCGGAGAGCTGGGGTGGGATCGACATCGCGGTCTGCAACGCCGGCATCGTCACGCTCCAACGGGTTACTCGACATGCCGCCAGAGGAGTCTTCAGAGCATCCAGAACACCAAGCGTGAATGGTGTCTTTCCTCACGGCCCAGGCGGCGGCCCGGGCGATGGGTCAGGCAGGAACGGCGGGAGGGTCATCATCAACACTGCGTCGATGTCGGGTACCCCCATCATCAACATCCCGCAGCAGGAAGTTGCCACCGCCTACTGCGCTCCAAGGCGGCGGTGATTCAGGCTGACCAAGGCCATGGCCGCGGAGCTTGCGCCTCACAAGATCCGGTCAACAGTGTGAGCCTGGGCTACTCACGGAACTGGTGGAGCCCTACACGGAGTACCACGCCTTGTGGGAGCCAAAATACCGCTGGGACGCCTGGGCTCGGCCCGACGAACTCATGGGCCTGTATGTCGTTACCCGGCGAGCGAGGCTTCCAGCTACATGACCGGCTCGACATCGTTATCGACGGTGGGTATACCTGCATTTGAGCTGTCCCGAACCGGTCTGGTTGTCAGGCCGCGGTAAGGCGCTTCGAACCATTCGCGGCTCGCCGGTGGTCGTGTCCACCGAATCGGCGCGTTTGCGCCTGTGCGGCTGTGCGATCAGGAGCTCATCGCCTTCGGCAGGTTGGCGATGTTGCCAACCTCGGTGTGCACCTGCTTGTTGATCATTGGCGTCATGAGAACCATCAGTCCGGCGCGGCTTGACATCGAGGGTGAAGGTCACCTCGGTGCGCGCCTCCGGCCTCGCGCAGATCAAATCGGCCGATTGGGCGGGCCGGGCCACGCGATGACCTCGAAGTCGAGCCGGGTCGGCTGGTCGTAGCGGGTGATCCGGTAGTCACCCGGTATCACCGGCCCCCAGGACCCTTCATGGTCTGCTTGAACGTCGCGCCAATCCTCGGTGCCGGTCTCAGCGACGTGACTGACGTCGGTCACCCCGGACGCCAGGCCGGCTCTATTCATCCCGTCGGCCAAGAACGCGAAAACCTCGCCGATGGGCCGATTGACGATCACCGTTGCGGTCTCGTGCGCCATGAACCAGACCCTAGTTGACCGCGCAGATGCTGGTCGGTTGTCACACCGAGGCCGGGGACGCCTGACTACTCGGCGATGGCAGGGGTCGGCTTCGGTGCCCGGACCACGGTCGGCGATCAGGACGAGTGCGGCGACCAGGAACAGGGTGGATGCGACGAGAAGGCGTGATCAGCGCCGTAGACGAACACGTGGTTCAGCTGCGCCAACGGGTTTGCGCCCGGAACAGGGTGGCTGGCGGCGTACTTGCTTGCCGAGCCGAACACGGTCACCAGCACCGCGACGCCGAGGGTGCCGCCGAGTTGCTGGGTGACATTGACCAGACCAGACGCGGCTCCGGCATCCTGAGGGGCGACACCGGCGAGCGCGGCCGAGGTCAACGTCACGAACGACAGCCCGTTGCCGGCACCGAAGAGCACCAGGCTGGTGAGGATCTGCAGAGTAACTCGAGCCCGCGCTGAGCTGGGTCGACAGCAGCAGACCGATCGCCGACAGGCTGACGCCGATCAGCATCAGGGCCTTGCCGCTGAAGCGGCTGACCAATACCCGGCTGGCGAGCTGGGACGAGGCGAACACCGTCAGCGGGACCGGCAGGAACGCGAACCCGGCCTGCAGTGGGCTGTAACCAAGGCACGTCCTGCAAGAACTGGGTGAGGAAGAAGAACATTCCGAACATGCCGGCGTGAAGAGCAGCCCGCGAGCAACATTGGCACCGCTTCGGCTCGCGTCGGTAAGCAGGCGCAAAGGCGTGATCGGCTGTTCAGCCCGCAGCTCGGTGTGCACGAAGGCCACGAGCAGTATCACGCCGAGAACGAACGCACCGATCGGTGAGCGGTATCGCTCCAGCCGCTACTGGCGGCCCGGACGAATCCGTAGACGAGTGCGCCCACACCGATAGTGGAGGTGAATGCACCGGCGAGGTCGAACCGGCCCTTCGACGGCGCCGTCTCAGGCAATCACCGAGGCGCCGACGGCGAGGACCGCCAGCCCGATCGGGACGTTGACGAACAGTACCCACCGCCACGACGCCCACTCGGTGAGTATGCCGCCGGAAATCAGGCCTATCGCACCGCCGCCGATCGAGACGGCCGTGTAGAGAGCGATCGCACGGAGCCGCTCGCGGCCCTCGGGGAACATCGTGGCGAGCAGGGCTGAGCGATGACGGTGCGGCGAGAGCGCCACCGACGCCCCGCAGCGCCCGCGCAGCGAGCAGGAACCAGCCGGCGGTGGCGAAACCGCCGACGCAGAGGAGGCGACGGTGAAGACGGTGATGCCGGCGAGGAAGGTGCGGCGCCGGCCGAGCAGGTCGCCGGCCCGCGCACCCAGTAGCAGCAGGCCGCCGAAGGTGAGCGTGTAGGCGTTCAGGACCCACGGACAGCTGCGCGTCGGAGAAGTTCAGCGCGCTCTTGATGTCCGGCAGTGCGACGTTGACGATGGTCGCGTCCAGCACAACCATGAGCTGACTGGTCAGGATCACCGCCAGCACCAAGCTGGCGGGATTGCGGCGTCGGCGGCGGAGCGAACCGAAACGGTCCGGATCGTTCGGACGCTGCCGGGTGGTCGTGGCGACTGTGTCAGAGGACATACAGCGATTTGCCTCTCGGAGATTATTCTGATGGTAAGCGGAAGCTCCCTCCGCTTACGATACGGAGGCAGCCTCCGGTTACTGCAAGTCAATTCTCCGTCTCGGAAACGCACACTGCCTGAAGGGAATAATCGGGTGATGCTTCCCAGCGCCGCAGTGAGCGCACCGCCGGCCGGCCCCGCCACTGCCACTCGGCGGCGTGCGCGCCGACGCCCAGCGCAACTACGAACGCCTCGTCAGCGCAGCGCGCACTGTGCTGGCTGAGCGCGGCAGTGAAGCTTCGATGGAAGAGATCGCCAAGCGGGCGGACGTCGGCGTTGGCACGCTCTACCGGCACTTCCCTCGCCGGATAGACCTGGTCGAAGCGGTGTACCGCGAGGATGTCGAGTCACTGGTCACGCTGGCCACCTCGGCCGCCGTCGATGCGACACCGTGGGATGCGCTCGTCACGTGGCTGGACGGCTTCGTCCGCTACGCCCAGGCCAAGCGAGTCTTCCTGACCGAACTGCACGAGGCGTTCGAGAAGAACCCGGACCTCGCGCCCGCCTCGCGGGAGAAGATTCGGGTCGCGGCCGGACTGGTGCTGGAACGCGCCCAACAGGCAGGCGTTGCCCGAGACGACATCGACGCCACCGACCTCATGCAGCTGATCGGCGGCATGTGCATGTCGCGCGATGCCAGCCTGGAGCGAAACGAACGACTGTTGACCCTCGTCCTGGACGGCATCCGTACGCCAGCGCCGCCGCTGATTCGCTCACTCGGGGCGGACTGTCAGAGTCGTTCGCCGCGCGGTCTAGCCGCCGCTGCCATAGGGCCGGCGTGATGATCTCCAAAATGTTCCCAGCAATAATGTAACTGAACGGCACAA
>ERZ1370068.2689-contig-1823_pt1 | contig 34446 bp, 58 predicted proteins | sample MGYA00561227_ERZ1370068 | MGnify/ENA primary metagenome ERZ1370068 (study PRJEB38410, sample SAMEA6850437) | metagenome | study: Metagenomic assessment of the ecological functions of the soil: analysis of the soil microbiota associated with the...
CCAGTTACGTATTGCTGACGTTGTTTTTGGCCGACGTCGACGATCTTGACGACCCGGTCGAGGCCGCCAGTGGGCGCCTTTACCACCGTCTCGATCTCTTCCGCCGTCACGAACGCTCCCAGCGCGGCGCATTCCCGACTGCGAATACGTCGCCGCCGTCGCCGCCGTGGCAGACCTGCCAGAGCTCCCACAAGTTCCCTGCGCATAGCGATACTCCTCGAGAGACGGCGAGCGAGAGCCGCGGTTGTCCGGCTCGCCGAAATCGGACTCGGATCGAACGAGTCGGAGCGGCAGCTATCTCGCCGCGGCGGACGCCGGAAGGACGTCAGCACGCTTGATCCCAGGCGCAGGATCCAGTGTTCGGAATCTGATCTCGAAGTAATCGATCGCGCCGTCATTAACTGAGCCAGATGCGGTGTTCCGGGAAGGTTCACCACGACATCGCCGGGGCCAATCCTTCGGGCCAGGCCACCCCTTGACTCCGCGTCGCTCCTGATCGTCGCGTTCGGATTCGTGTTGGGTGACGGATCGCTGTCAATCGTTGGCGGATCAGCGTGCCGCCCGTGACCAGCGTAGCGGTGCCTTTGATGACCATCATGATTCCTACGGTCGCGGGTGGGTGATCGCAAGCTGGGGACCAGTCATCCGGCGTCGCACGACGCCAACGGCCTTGCCTTCGCAAAGTCGAAGGCACCACCCGTCCGCGATGCAACGAGCTTGGGATCCAGCTTGCTCAATTCCGTCTGAATCTCCGCCGCGCTCATATACGGCGACGGCTCCTGTACGGCGGACTCTCTCGTGTCCCGGCTTCATCGCCCCCTGGGCGAGCAGCGCCACACCAGCTCCCGCCAGGCCGCACGCCAGCATGCCTGACGCCATCCACGTGAAACTGCGCATATTGAGCCTCCTCCTCCGTAACAGAAATGCCACAAGCTTGCCTCCGAGTCCGGGCCTCAGTGATCGTCCCGCTATCTGAAGCCTTACGGCAGTCCCAACACCTTGTCCGGGTCGACGCGAAAGACGATGTACTGGATGCTCCTGGTTCCACGGAGGTAAATCCGTGTCCGACGCCAGGTGGGACGATGTGAATATCCCCGGTCCGAGAGCCGCTCGTGTGCGAGTTCTGAAGGGGCTGCCGCTGCTCATGCCAGGCCGATTGTCCGCGACACGTGTTGCCTGCGACGCCCGTCGACCATCGTGCCGGTCACCTGCGTCCCGGAGCCCCTGAGGATGTAGTAGATCCTCGTGATCTTGTCGTGGCTGAGATACTGCGACAGATTGGTTCCGGCTGGCCGTGCCACGATGGCGACGCCCACGTTGTAGCTGCCCATGTCGGGTAGCTCGACCAGTCGATCGCTCACCGAAACACCCGGCTTCAGGCTCGCAAGCGCTCTTCAGCGCTTCCTGCACCTGGGCGCTCGATAGGTCGACCCCAATCGTGGGAACCTTCTCTGCCTGCGCAAACAAAAGGGCCGGCGAAAGAATCAAGGCGGGCAACGATACCCAGCACAGTCTCATGCATGTTCATTCTCCTGCCAGATCAGGGCCGCGCCTCGATCTCGCCTCGAAACGGATGTTATTCCATTCTGCCTCGACTCGAAGAAGATCGCCTATGATCCGGGCACAGAGCCGCACTGACGCGCTGGACAGCGAGCACACGCACGGCCAGGATTGTGAAGGTCGAGCCGCTGGAGTAGACGAATACTGGAGAGACGATGACACGAACGATTCTGGCAGGGCACGGCGCTCGCCATGATCGCCTGGTGGCGCTACAGCCGAACTCCGGGTCCGCGGCCGCACAGGGCGCCGCACGCCGGCCGGACCCGGTTCTCGGGCAAGGCATTCCGATTCAATCAGAGTGAAGCCGGGCATCTACCACGCCATCGGCACCGGAGCCGCTCGCCGTCGTCGGCAACTCCGAGCGTGCATCGTCAACGATCGAGGACGTCGATCGTGGTGGACGACCACGTCTCACCAGCCGCGGCATGGGTCCTTCTCGACGAGATCAAGGCAGATCACGAACAAGCCGGTGCGCACGGTCATCAACACGCACTTCCATTTCGATCACGCCCACGGCAACCAGATCTTCGGAGCCTGAGGTGGACATCATCGGCCACGAGTTCACGCGGCAGATGCTGCTCGAGCAACTCCATCGAGCATGCCGCTCTACCAGAACTACCTTGACCGGCCTGCCCGGGCAGATCGACGATCTGCAAGCAGCGCGTGGCCGCGGAATCCGACGCGACGCCGGAAGGCGGCGCTGCAGACGCAGCTGCGCGTCGCCGAGAACAACGTCGCGGCGCAGGAGCGAGCTCAGGCCCACGCCGCCGAACGTGACACTGACGGACGGAGATGACGCTCTACCGCGGCGAGCCGCGAGATCCAGATCCGGTTCCTCGGCCGCGGCCACACAGCCGGCGACGTCGTCGTCTACCTGCCGAAGGAACGCGTCGTCATGACGGGCGACTTCCTGACGGCGGGCCTGTCGAACATGAGCGACTCCTATCTCGACGAGTGGGTGGCGTCGCTCGACGCGCTGAAGAAGCTCGACTTCGACACGGTGCTGCCCGGCCACGGCGAGGCGTTCACCGACAAGGTCAAGATCGACAACTTCCAGGCGTACCTGCGCGACGTGTGGACCGAGGTCGGGCGGCTCAAGCAGTCAGGGCGCGTCGGCGGACGAGGCCGCCAAGCGCGCCGACCTGACGCAGCACAGCGCGCACTTTCCGAACATCCAGGGTCCGGTGTGCCGCCCATCGGCGTGCAGCGGATCTGAGCTCGCTCGACGCCGGGGCCAACCGCCGCTGATCTCGACCCTTCGCCACTTTCGGGATCGAGCCGGAGCTCGACGCCGCCCGCAGATGCAATGGCGGCGCGCCAAACGTGATGTCAGTAGGTTGGCGTCATCCGTTGAGGGTGGCGCTCCTGAGGCCAGCCGCGACGAGTTTCAGGTTGGGTCAGCTTCGAGCGGCGCCAACCTGAAATCCGCGGTCGGATTCGATGTTCAGGCCAGGGCTTTTCCGTACAGCGCAAGCAAACGGCTCCATGCCTTCTCGGCCTGTGGCTCGTTGTAGACCTGCGAATCGGGAGGGCACCAGCCGTGCGCCGCGCCCGCGTAGACTTCGATTTCCGCGGGCAGGTTCGCCTTGGCGAACGTCTCCTTCAGAACGTTCTTCTCATTGGGCGACCGCATGTCGTCGTTCTCGGCGATCGTCGATGAGGAACTGCGCCTTGGTCTTCGCGGCTTGAAGATGCGGACTGTTCGGCATATCGGTCGCGAGTCCGCCGCCGTGGAATGAGGCGACCGCGCCGACGCGATCGGGCACTGCAGCCGCGGTGCGAAACGCAATCGGGCCGCCCATGCAATAACCCTGCGTGCCCATCTTCCGGTTCTTGGCAACCGACGATTGCCGGTCCAGCCACCCGATGAACGCCTTCGCATCGGTCATCTGCGTCGTCTCGTTCAGAGCCTGCGCGAGCGGCAGCAGCTGCGGGATTGGAGTCTTGGCGCCGGCTTCCGCGGTCGGGGCTTTCTTGACGCGATAGAACGGATTCACCACGAGGACCGAATAGCCCGATTCGGCGAGCCGTTTGCCCATCTGGCGGAACGCCGGCCGCAGCCCGAAGATGTCCGGCCACACGAGAACGCCCGCAGCCGTGCCGCTCGCCGGGTGCACGAAGTAGCAGTCGGCGGTGCCGTCCGGCGTCATCACGCTCACGTCCGATTCCGTGACGGCGACCGCGTTCGCGACCTGCGGCAGCAGCATCGCCACGCCGGCTCCCAACAGGACGCCGAATTCGCGCCGTGTCACCAATCCGCGGGCCTCGTATCTCCTCTCGATCGTTCTCAAAATGGTCCTGATCGCACATTATTTCGCTCCTTGCCCATGCTACTCGACGCGGGACACTCAAAATCTACCGTGACACTCTATACCGATTCGCCGTCCAGCGGGTGCATTGGACTGCGTCGACCGCCTCCCGGACGAGGCCACGGCGGTTCTCGGCTGAGTATCAGCAGATCGCCCGGCCGCAGGCATCTGCAGCCCGGACGGCGGCGGAGTTAATATCGTGAAGCACCTACACCTAGCAGGTTGCTGAAAAAGCCGGCAACCTGAAGGCAGAAGTGAAAACCCGGCCACCCTATGCTTGTTCATACCGACTACCTCTGGTTCAACACCAAGAAGCGGCAGGAATTCATCCGCATCACCGACGAAGTGGCTGCGGTCGTCAGGCAAGAGCGGCGTCACGGACGGGACCGTGCTCGTGTCGGCCATGCACATCACCTCCGGCGTGTACGTCAACGACTGGGAGGATGGACTGATCCACGATTTCCAGACCTGGCTCGAGACGCTCGCGCCGGCGGGCCTCAACTATCGGCATCATCAGACCGGCGAGGACAACGCCGACGCGCACCTCAAACGGACGATCATGGGCCATCAGGTCGTCTTGCCCATCACCGACGGCGAAGCTCGATCTCGGTCCCTGGGAACAGGTGTTCTACGCGGAGTTCGACGGCAAGCGCAGGAAGCGGGTCGTGGTCAAGGTCATGGGCATCTCGGGCTCGAAAGGTGACCGATCCGAGACAGTATCCGGCGCGCCCGATCGTGGGCGTCGGGGCCGTCATTCTCGACGGCCTGCGCGTCCTCCTTGGTCAGGCGCGCGCATGAGCCGCTCAAAGGCGAGTGGAGTCTCCGGGCGGCGCCGTGCGAGACTCGGCGAAACGCTCGAAGCCGCGCTGGTCCGCGAAGTCATCGAGGAGACGGGTCTCGAAGTCGTGGTCGTCGGACCGGTCGTGGAGGTCGTCGATCGGCGTGCAGCGCGTGCCTCGAAGGCCGCGTCGAGTATCACTACGTGATCGTCGATTATCTGTGCACCGTCCGGGCGGCGTCGCGGCGCACGGGCGTCCGACGCCGATCGGACGCTGCGCTGGGTGTCCGCTTGCGAGCTGGCCGCTCACCGGGTCAGCGACAAGGCGATCGAAGTCATCCTGGAAGGCCGTCGGCCTCCGATGGCCCGGTAGGTTGGCGCCTGGGACGCCAGGCGAAGTAAACGGGCAGCCCCAGCAGCACGATGATCAGCCCGGCCATGTCGTCGCGGTCCGATAGACGAACAGCACGAGCAGGATGCGTCGCGCGCGCCGGCGATGTAGAGCGCCGGCACGACCGGATAGCCGAACGCGCGATACGGCCGCTCGACGTCGGGCCGCGTCTGCCGCAGCCGGAAGATGCCGGCGATCGTCAGGATGTAGAAGATCAGCGCCGCCGAGATGACGTAGTCGAGCAGGTTGCTGTAGCAGATTGCCGTAGCGCCTGCGTCGCCGGGTCGTAGGTGCGCGGCAGCACGAGAAACACCGCCCAGACGCCCTGCAGCACGAGGCCCCACGCCGGCACCTTCGCGTGCGTTCAGCCGCCCGGCGGCGCGGAAGAACAGGCCGTCGCGCGCCATCGCGTAGTACGCGCGCGCGCCGGCGAGGATCAGGCCGTTGTTGCAGCCGAACGTCGAGACCATGATGCCGATCGCCATGATCGTGACGCCGAGCGCCCGGAAAGATCGCGTTCGAGCGTCGCCGTCGCGACCCGATCCGCCGGGCGCGTGCTGAATCTGGTCGAACGGCAGCGTCACCAGGTAGGCGACGTTGGCGAGCAGGTAGAGGCCGATGACGATGAAGGTGCCGAGCGCGAGCGACAGCGGGATGTTGCGCCGCGGATCCTTCACCTCGCCGGCGGTGAACGTGATGTTGTTCCAGGCGTCGGCGGAGAAGAGCGATCCGGTCTGCGACACGCAGATCGCGACGAACAGGCCGAATGCGGTCATCGCCGACAGGCCCGGCACGATCGTCGACGGTGCCGCGCGCCGTCCACAGGTTGCCGAAGTTGTCGGCGACCGGCGGCGTGGTTCCAGCCGAGCAGCAGGCCGACGAGGATCAGCCCGAGCGAGCGCGCCGGTCTTCGCGGTCGTGAAGACGTTCTGGATGATCTTGCCGTACTCGAGGCCGCGCGTGTTGGTCCAGGTCAGCAGCGCGATCATCACGATGCCGACCAGCTGCGTCGTCGACAGCGAGAGCGCGTAGCCGGCGCGATGAGGTGGATCGGCGCGATCAGGTAGCGATCGTCGGCGATCCACGGCACGCAGCGCGCCGAAGTAGCGCGCGAAGCCGACCGACGACGGCGGCGATCGTGCCGGTCTGGATGACGAGAAACAGCGTCCAGCCGTAGAGAAATCCCCACAGCGGCGAGAACGCCTCGCGCAGGTAGCACGTACTGGCCGCCGGCGCGCGGCATCATCGCCGCCAGCTCGCCGTAGGACGAGCGCGCCGACGACCGTCAGCACGCCGGTCAGCGAGCCACGCGCCGAGCAGCCAGCCGGGGCTGCCGATGTTGCGCGCCATGTCGGCCGACACGATGAAGATGCCCGAGCCGATCATCGAGCCGACGACGACCATCGTCGAGTCGTAGAGGCCGAGGCCGCGATTGAATTCGGTGTCGAGCGTCGATTGCCGCCACGCCGCGTGCCGACGGATTGGTCATCAGCCGCTCCTGAACCCAGATCCTAGCAGGCTGCTGAAAGACGCAGCCTGAAGTGAGAACCTGGCAGGCTGCTGAGAAACGCAGCCTGAAGTGAGAACCTAGAACTGAGAAGTTAGAAGGCCGCTATTCTCATGTTTCACTTTTGACTTCGAAGTTTTCGCCCAACTTCAGGTTGCCGGCTTTTTCAGCAACCGGCAAGACGCTCGACGTTACATCAGGGACAGCGGTTCGGCCAAAACTGCCGGTCCCGCTTTTCGCGCTTGATGAAGCCATGGATTTGACGCGCGCTGCCGCATGGGCACTGCTGACCGGAGTACAACGTAAGAGCGACAGCCTGCTGAAACACGCGCGCTGGCCGTCGAGGCCGCGGTGCGCGGCTATGCGCGCCAGTTCGGCGAGGACGAAGAGGAGTGGGGCATCGTCGGCGCTGCTGCACGACTTCGACTACGAGCGCTGGCCGACGCTCGGAGGATCATCCCTTCCGCGGCGCCGAGATTCTCCGCGAGAAGGGCTATCCCGAATGGGTGGTCCGCGCGATCCTGTCGCACGCCGATTACAGCGGCGTGACCGCGCGACAGCCGGCTCGAGAAGACGCTCTTCGCCTGCGACGAGATGGCCGGATTCGTCACCGCGGCGTCGCTCGTGCGCCCGAGCAAGAGCGTGCTCGATCTCGAGGCGCGCGTCGGTCGTCAAGCGGATGAAGGACAAGGCGTTCGCCAGAGCGCGTGAAGCGCGACGATCTGCGCGCCGGCGCCGAAGCTGCTGGGCCTGCCGCTCGACGAGCACATCGCGCAACGTCGATCGGCTTCATGCGCGAACAGGCCGACGAGCTCGGGCTGCGTGGCACGCTGTAGCGGACCTTTCGAGTCCGCTGGTGCCGTATATCAACACTGAATGGCTGATGCCGACCCGGTCGTCACGCTCGACGGCGTGACCGTCGACTACGGCAAGAACCGCGCGCTGCGCGACGTGACCGTCGTCGTTCGCCGCCGGCGCGGTCGGCCTGCTCGGACCGAACGGCGCCGGCAAGAGCACGATGATCAAGGCGCTGCTCGGGTTCATCGTGCCCGGATCGCGGGCGGCATGCACGTGCTCGGGCTCGACGTGGCGGACGTCGCCGCTCGAGATCCGCGCGCGCGTCGGCTACATGCCGGAGAGCGACGCGCACATTCCCGGCATGAACGCCGTCTCGTTCGTCGCCTACTGCGGCGAGCTGGCCGGGCTGCCCGCGCGCCGACGCGATGCAGCGCGCGCACGAAGTGCTGTTCTACGTCGGCCTCGGCGAGGCGCGCTACCGCAACGTCGAAACCTATTCGACCGGCATGAAGCAGCGCATCAAGCTGGCGCAGGCGCTGGTGCACGATCCCGGATCTGCTGTTCCTCGACGAGCCGACCAACGGCATGGATCCCGAAGGGGCGCGACGAGATGCTCGAGCTCGTTCGCGACCTCGCGCACAACAAGGGCGTCAACCTGATCCTCTCGTCGCACCTGCTGCCCGACGTCGAATACACCTGCGACCACGTCGATCGTCATGGACAAGGGGCGGATCGCGGCGCAGGGTCCGATCGACGCGCTCAAGCAGCCGCGCGGGCGCGTCTACGAGCTGCGCGTGAAGCATCGGCGGATCCGTGACGGTCCGAGCCGTTCGTCGAGCGGCTGCGCGCGGCCGGCCTCGAGTGTCACGCCGACCGACGACGACGTGATGCGCGTGTTCGTGCCGGGCGAGGGCGGCGCGCCGCGAGCTGTTCGCGCCGTGCCGCCGCCGCGACGGCGTTCAGGTTCGTCACCTGCGCCCCGAGCGTTCCGACGCTCGAGGACGTGTTCGCGAAGGCGGTGGGGAAGAACAGGTTGCCACGTGACGACACGCAAGCGCACGAAGACTCGCGCGAACGTGCCGGCCTTCGTACCGTGGTGCCGTGACCGCTGAACGGCTCTCATGCCGATCACGATCAAGGCTACCGCCGCGTACGGCGGCGTCGTGTCCGCTCGGACGTGCCTGGGCGGTGATTGCGGCGGCCGGCATCCGACCGTGCTCGGCCAAGCGCCGTTTCATCGGGCTGCTGCATGTCTCGCGTGGATCCCGTTCGTCGGTCCGCGCCGTGCAGTTCTACTGCCGCGGCCAACCTGACCAGCAGGCCGCAAGCTCGTTGCTGGCGCCGTCGGCCGACGACATTCCGCCAGTTCCTCGATCAGCAGCAGATCTTCGTCTTCTTCATCACCGTCATCGGTCGGGGCGCCGGCCTCATCGCGAACGACCGGCGCGCCAACGCGCTCCAGATCTATCTGTCAGAAGCCGCTGATCGCGGTGCGGAGTACGTGGCTCGGCAAAGCTCGCCATCCTCGATGGCGTTTCTCGCTGCTCGTCACGTGGCTGCCGGCCATCGTCGCTGCTCATCGTGCAGATTGCTCTTCGCCGGCAACTTCACGCTTCTTCAGGAACAACGTCTTCCTGTTCCCGGCGATCACCGCTTTCTCGTTCATCGAGGTCGTCATGCTCGCCACGTCGACGATGCTGGCGCTGTCGTCGCTGTCGAAGAGCAGCCGCTACGTGGCGCAGTCTCTATGCGGCGGTCATCTTCTTCACGCCAGGCGGTCTACGGCGTGCTCTACGCGGTGCACGCGGCAGCTCGGCGTTCTCGTGGATGTCGTTCTCGGCCAACCTCGCGCAGGTGGGCGACGCCATCTTCCGCCAGCCGCTGCCGTGCGACACGCCGTGGCGAGTTGTCGCTGCTGATGATCGTCGGCGCTGATCGCCGGCTCCGGGCGTGATCCTCGAGCGCCGCGTCCGCGGCGTCGAGGTGGTGGCGTGAACGGCCGAGCTCGATCGTCGCCGACCACCTGTCGAAATGGTAGCGGTCAGGTCATCGGCCTCAACGACGTGTCGGTCACGCGTGCCGCCGGGCATCACCGGCCTCCTCGGGCCGAACGGCGCGGGCAAGTCGACCTTCATGAAGCTGATCACCGGCCAGCTCGAAGCCGAGCAAGGGCAGCGTCACGGTGCTCGGCGAGCCGATCTGGCAGCAACCCGCAGCTCTACTTCCGCATCGGGTTCTGTCCCGAGCAGGACGCGTTCTACGATCGGATGACCGGCCTCGAGTGGGTGACGGCGCTCGTCCGGCTGAACGGCGTCGACGAGACCAGGCGGCCGCGATGGCCGCGGCCGCGCGCTGGAGCGCGTCGACCTGATGCGACGGCCGCCGGACAAGAAGATCGGCGCCTACAGCAAGGGCATGCGCCAGCGCGTGAAGCTGGCGCAGGCGCATCGTGCACGATCCCGAGCTGCTGATCCTCGACGAGCCGCTGTCGGGCATGGATCCGATCGGCGCGGCGCAAGACGATCCGCATGATTCAGGACTGGGCGCCGCGCGGGCAAGAGCATCATCGTCTCGAGCCACATCCTGCACGAGATCGAGTCGATGACGTCGAACATCCTGCTGATCAACCAACGGGCGGATCCTGGCCGAAGGCAACGTCCATCAGATTCGCGACCTCATCGACGAGCATCCGCACACCGTGCTACATCAGCGCCGACGAGACGCGCGCGGCTGGCCCGCGAGTTCCTCGGCCGCGCACGACGTTGCTCAGCCTGCAAGTTCGAGGACGGCGCGGTGGTCGTGCGAGACCGGCGAGCCCGACGCGTTCTACGCGCGGCTCACCGACTCTTGGCGGCCTCCGGCGCGTGCGGCGCGATCCGACGAGGTCACGTCGCCTGACGACAATCTGCAGGCCGTCTTCCAGTACTCTGGTGAAGATGCATGAGCCGAGCGTCCACGGTCACGCCGGCACTCGGCCCGGCGTTCTGACGTCGCGCGATCCGGATCTTCGATCTGTCGCTCGGCCAGATGCTGTGGTCGCGCCGGTCGGTCTTCCTGGCGCTGCTGCTCGGCGGCCCGGTGCGTGCTCGCCGTGCATTCTGCGGAGCGTCGACTCGCTCGCACGCGTCCGGCCTGCCGGTCAACGGCGCGCGGATCGAGCGGATCGACACTGTTCGGCATGATGATCTGGCTGCTGTTCGTCCGCTTCATCGTGCCGGTGCTCGGCGTGTTCTACGGCACGGCGCTCATCGCCGACGAAGTCGAGGACAAGACGATCACCTATCTGTTCACCCGCCCGATTCCAGCGGCAGCGCCGTCCTGATCGGCAGAATTACTCGTCGTACCTGGTGTGCCACATCGCTCTGGTCCTGCCATCGGTGATCGCGGTGATTCTTCCGATCGTGCCCATCAACGGAGGCAGCATTGGCCAGATCGTTCCCGTCGCTGCTTGCCGATCCCGTGGTGTGCTGGTGCGTGCCGGGTTGATGGCCTACGGCGCGGTGTTCGCGCTGGCGGGCGCCAGGCCTCAAGCCGTCCGCTGGCCGTCGGGCTGGTGTTCGCATTTCGGCTGGAGCCGGCGCGCTCTTCTGGCACCGGCTATCTGAAGCGCGCGACGGTGGCGTATTATCTCCAGGCGCTCGTCGTCCCATAAGCGATGCCAGCTGGACGCGACGGCGATCAGTGCATCCTGACGCGGATACCGACAGACTCCGTCTCCGTCTCGACGAGCCTCGCCTGGCTGGCGGTGAGACCGCGATCGCGCTGTGGTGGGCGAGCAGGACAGCCCGGTGGAAGCGCGAGAATATGTATTGTTGGAACAGTAGGCATCGCTTCTCCGTATAGAGACTTGAGAGCTTCATGACCTCCCGAACCCGATATTTCGTGATCGCTTCGCTTCTGGTCGTGCTCATCGGGCTGGAGTGCGGGCTGGTTGCTTACTATGTCGGGTTCCCGACCAGCGCGTTCTTCGCTGGTGACGGCCCCGATGACTCCAGTTGGTGCCGCCGGATGCAACTCGTGGCATTGCGAACGTTCACGAAACTCCATGACCTCCAGTGCGCGACCGCGCCCGGCGCCACGCCTTGCCGCCGCGTCTTCCAAACGGTCAGGAACAGTTCACGCAACGAAACGGGAATCAACGTCGAAACCGATATCGACCGCGTGGTGGCGTGCCTCAGTCGTTCCTCCGAGGGTAGTCGAGGAGCGCCGGCGGCACCGCGCTCGTCGCTGCCCGCCTGGACGGTTCGATGCCGTGCGGATCGAGGCGCTGATGCGGGGATCACGGCGCGAGCGCCAGCGACTATCGAGGCGTGCGCCTCATCACAGGCGCCGAGGCGTCACGCGCACCCGGGAGGTTTACGTCGCTCGCGTTTCTCGAGCCAGGTCTCGTCGGCGTCGGCAGCGTCACTCGTGCGTGCCGCCAGATCGACATCAAGAACGGCGGCAAGAGCGTCACGACCAACGACGACGCCAGTGAAACTTGTCAGGTCGCTCGGCACCCGGCAACGCGTGGGCGGTCGGTAGTTCGATGCGCTCGCGTCCCCAGGCGAACCTGCCCAGCGGCGTGGCCGCTCAGTTGCTCCCCATCACATGGTTTTCTGCGAGAAGGTGCCCACGTCAACGGCGGCCTGAGGGCGTCGCGCCGAGACGCGCGACGAGGCCTCGGCGAACAACCTGCGCGATGAATGCGCAGGTTCCTGGCGCTTTCGCAGAAATTGCAGGCAGGCTCGCGGCTGATCTGCGGCCGCTCGTGCAGTCGCTCGTGCCTCCGGTGATGGCACCGGGACGACCGTCGCCCTCTCGTTCACGCTGCCCGTGGAAGATGTTGATCTTATCGGCACCGCGGTCAGCCAGCGTATACTGAAGCCTGGAACTCATCTCATAAATGCGGCGAAGCACCGAGGGCGGCGAGGCGCCTGGCTGGCAAGGCGCGACGACCGAGAATACCGGGAGTATTTGAGGGAGGAGCAACGCAGCCAGGCAGGATGCATCGCCGGCCGAATGCCGGCGCATTTATGGATGAGTTCTTGCACGCCAGGCGCCTGCCGATCACCTGTTCTCGGCGGTCCCGAATCAGATTGTCCGTCCTACAAATCCCACAAGGACCTTCGCGACCTCTTCTCTCCCCGTAAATAGAATCGCCCGTCGTTACGTAATTCGAAGTACCCAACACCATGACAGATTTGGTGTTCTTTACGGTATTAATGAGCGGCTTCAGCCGGCCCGGCCGCTCGACGCTCGATCAGATCCTTGTGTCCGTGGGCCGAGGGTGGATCCGCGCGGCACTCTTCGATCTCGGCATCTATCCGCCGCCATCCCCGCGAGTGACAGCCGCGTCTGGGGCGAGGTGTATCGGATGCTCGATCCCGACGCCGTTCTAAGCTCGACCGATGAGCTCGAAGGCGTCAATCCGAGCGAGCCCGACTCCAGTCTCTACACCCGCGCTGAAACCCTCGTCACGTTCGACGACGGGCGTGTCGCCGACCGCCTGGGTCTACTTCTACAATGCCCCTTTGGGGCGGGCCGAGCGCATTGAATCCGGCGATTACCGCGAGCACCTGAAGGCCAAATAGCGACACTCCGCACCTCGACCTCGCGATGCGCGCGGACGGTTGGCGGGCAGACCCGGCGCGGCCCTCCAGGATCACGCACGACCTGCTGCCGGTGCTGCACGAACGCCTGCATCTAATCCGCTGGCATCGACAACGTCGTGATTGGCGTCAGCCGCGACGACCAGAGGCCAGGCGCATGAGCGTTCCGGCGGCTATGGTCCGCGCTCGACGGTCTAGACGCGCCCGCCGGCCGCCGTCGTCCATGATGGCCTCGATGAATCCGGCAATCACCGAGTGGACCGGTCCGACAGCTCGATGAACTCGACGCCGGACCGGTAAGTGACGAGCTCCTGGTCAACGTCGCTGATGCTGCAGTGGACCACCCGGCCTCTTGACGCACGATCGAGCGGTCGCCGAGGGTGAGCCGCAGCTCGTGCAGCGAGTCAGCTGAAGGCGAAACGCGGTCTCGACCTGGGCGCCGCCGCGGCTGATTTCCTTGATGGCCATCGGCTCGAAGAGCATGACCTCGCGACGTGGAGCTCCCCAGAATCTGGAGACGTTCCCCGTCGCGCTTGTTGTCGAGATCTGAACGGGATTTCCCGGTGCGGCCGGGTCGCGAACGCATCCGACCGGACTATATCACTGGGCGAGGAATTCGGCGGGTGCCGCGGCAGTGTCAGTTCATTCGCAGTGCAGGCCTGACGTGAACATCTCGCCGTCGAAAATCCGGCGACGTCGCCGTCGGCGTCCTGGCCCTCGTGCTCGTTGTGTAGGTGTAGGACCGGGATCCCGCGCGTCTCGTCGTCCAGCTTCAACATCGACAGAACCTGAAGCCGTCCATGTCCTCGATCCGGCACGCAAGGGATGACGCAGAGTTCCGGCTGCACGCGCTTTATCTGCGGTAGGCGTGCTCGTTGGATTCCACGAACACGATGTCATAGCGCCCGGCGTCGAGGCGCCATCTCGAGCAGTTCCAGGATTTCGGGGCTGCCGTTGACGATGACGACCTTCTGAGCGCTCGCTCCCGGCGTGATACCCGACGCTCGGAGGTTTGGAACTGTGACGCTTGTGGATTACGCCAGTTCGTCAGCATCGTCTGGTCCGTCTCCAGTTCGGACGCTCACGGTTAATTCAGGAACCGTGCCACACGGGCACGGTCAGAATGTCCATGTTTTCGTGTGGTTCTTCGAGGGCGGGCGCGCAGACCGCCTCACGGATGACCACGGAAGGTGAGGCATAAATGACGAAGCCATAACCCGTTCTGCGGCAGAGGTTTCGCACCACGGTTGCACGCCGTGTCTCCAGTACGGCAACTCGTGGAAAGTGTGCTGCCTACCAGAACTTCATCGATGGCGCGTGGGTGGCTTCGGCTTCGGGCGAGTTGTTTGAAAACAGGAACCCTGCCGACCGCGACGATCTCATCGGCACGTTTCAGCAATCAACGCGGCGGATTGCCGGAGGCCGCCATACGATGCCGCGCGCCGGGCGTATCGCGACCTGGCGGTTGGTGCCCCGCGCCACGCCGGGCCGAGGTGCTCTTTCGCGCCGCGCAGCTTCTGAGCGCCGCGCAAGGAATCGCTCGCCCGCGACATGACGCGCGAGATGGGCAAGGTGCTCGACGAGACGCGCGGCGACGTTCAGGAAGCGATCGACATGACGTTCTTCATGGCCGGCGAGGGACGCCGTCAGTACGGCCAGACCGTTCCGTCGGAGCTGCGCGACAAGTTCGCGATGTCGGTCCGCCAGCCGGTCGGCGTCTGCGCGCGATCATCACGCCGTGGAACTTTCCGATGGCGATTCCGTCGTGGAAGATCATTCCGGCGCTCGTCTGCGGCAACACCGTGGTGTTCAAGCCGGCGACGCTGACGCCGCTCTCCGGCGCTCAACTTCGTCAAGATCCTCGAGGAGGCCGGCATTCCGCAGGGCGTCGTCAACCTGGTCACCGGCGGCGGCGACGACGTCGGCACCGCGCTGATCGACGGACGACGCGGTGCGCGTCGTCTCGTTCACCGGATCGACCGAGGTCGGCCGCACCGTGTCCAGGCAGGCGGCGCCGTCGTTCAAGAAGGTGCATCTCGAGATGGGCGGCAAGAACGTCATCATGATCATGGACGACGCCAACCTCGAGCTGGCGGTCGAAGGGCTGCCTGTGGGGCGGCTTCGGCACGAGCGGGCAGCGCTGCACGGCCGCCAGCCGCGTCGTCGTCCACGAGACGGTCTACCGAGCGTTCCTCGAGCGGTTCGTCGCGCGCGCGCAGGCGCTGCGCGTCGGCGACGGGCCTCGATCCGAGACGCAGATGGGACCGTCGATCAGCGAGGCGCAGCTGAGACCGTGATCGAAGCTACGTCGAGATCGGCCGGCAGGAAGGGGCCAGGCTCGGCGTGCGGCGGGCACGCGCGCTGACCGGCGGCCCATGCGCGAAGGGCTTCTTCCACGAGCCGACGATCTTCGCCGACGTCGCTCCGTCGATGCGCATCGCGCAGGAAGAGATCTTCGGCCCCGTCGTCTCGGTGATTCCGTGCCGAGTCGCTCGACGAGGCGGTCGCGATCGGCAACGGCGTGCAATACGGGCTGTCGGCGTCGATCTACACGCAGGACGTCAACCGCGCGTTCGCCGCGATGCGCGATCTCTACACCGGCATCTTCTACGTCAACGCGCCGACGATCGGCGCCGAGGTCCACCTGCCGTTCGGCGGCACGAAGGCGACCGGCAACGGCCACCGCGAAGCGGGCACCGCCGCGCTCGACGTGTTCTCGGAATGGAAGTCGATCTACGTCGACTTCAGCGGCAGGCTGCAGCGCGCGCAGATCGATACCTTGGAGATATAGGGCAGTGAAGCAGTCGCAGCGTTCAGCTCTCAGCTGTCGGCTTTCAGTCATCGTTACGTGAGGGAGCTGAAGCAGCTGACAGCTATGCCGGCAGCTGCGAACGCATAACTGTGAACGTAACTGTGACTCATCTCATTCGCATAGCGGTCATCCCCGGTGACGGCATCGGCGTCGAGGTGACGGCCGAAGCCTTGAAGGTGCTTCGCGCAGCGAGCCGACGTCTTCCGGTACGCCGCCCGAGTTCGAGATCCTGCCTTGGGGCGCCGAGCATTTCTCGCAGACCGGGCGTCACGATTCCGCCCGACGGCTACGCGATGCTGCGCGAGCACGATGCCGATCTTCGTCGGCGCGCTCGGCGATCCGCGGGTGCCAGACAACCGCCACGCGCGCGACATCCTGCTCGGGACGCGGTTCGAGCTCGATCTCTACGTCAACTATCGCCCGGTGCGCTCCTCGACGAGCGCGCTATGCCCGCTCAAAGACCGAACGACAGAGGACGTCGACTTCGTCGTCTTTCGTGAGAATACCGAAGGGCTCTACGTCGGCATCGGCGGCCGGTTCAAGAGCGGGCACTGAAGACGAGGTGGCGATACAGGAGGAGCTGAACACCTACAAAGGCGTGCACCGGATCGTCGCGCTACGCCTTCGAGTTCGCGCAGAGCGAGCGGGCGCTCACGCGTGTGCATGGCCGACAAGAGCAACGTCGATGCAGCGACGGGCACGCGCTGTGGCAGCGCGTGTTCCGCGAGGTGGCGGCGGATTATCCCGGGATCGAGCCGCGCCATCTCTATATCGACGCGCTGGCGCTGCTGATGGTGCAGAATCCGGCGCAGTTCGACGTGATCGTCACGAACAACCTGTTCGGCGACATCATCACCGACCTCGGTGCGGCTCTTCAGGGCGGCCTCGGCCTGGCCGCGTCCGGCAATCTGCATCCGGGACGGACCTCGATGTTCGAGCCGGTGCACGGGTCGGCGCCGCCGCTGGCCGGGAAGAACGTTGCCAACCCGATGGGCGCGATCCTGTCGGCGGCGCTGATGCTCGAGTATCTCGGTCTGCCGGAAGAGGCACAGGCGGTCGAGGCCGCCGGTGGAGCAGGCGGTGACCGCGCGTCAGGGGACGGCTGACATCGGCGGCGTGCTCGGGCACGCGCGAAACAGGAGACTACATTGCGGGCGCGATTCGCGGGTGAAGACTAATCACGAGAACAGAGACGAACGGAACCACGACACGAAGATCACGAAGACAAGCAAACCCTCGAGAATTCGTGGAGCTTCGTGCCCTTCGTGACTTCGTGGTCAAAGGGTGGAGTGCTTCGTCCGTCGCGGCGTGAAACGCGGCCACCCAGGCTGATAGGAAGTGGCGATGAAGAAACCAGAAGTCCTGATCGTGGGCGGCGCGCGGACGCCGATGGCCGACTACGTGCGGCGCGCTGAAGGACGTGTCGGCGCTGGCGCTCGGGGCGATCGCCGCTCGCGGCGCACTTCAGAAGACCGGCGTCAGACCGGAGTGGATCGACCACGTGGTGATCGGCAACGTCCTTCAAACCAGCGCGGATGCGATCTACGGTGCACGGCACGTCGCCCTGAAGGCGGGCCTGCCCGTCGACGTCCCGGCGCTGACGGTGAACCGGCTTTGCGGGTCGGGCATTCAGGCAGCCGTCAGCGGCGCGCAGATGATTCAACTCGGAGAAGCGGGCGTCGTGCTGACCGGCGGGGTCGAGAGCATGAGCCAGGCGCCGCACGTCATTCCGCGGCCTCCGCGGCGGTCTCAAGCTGGGACAGGGGCAAGCTCGAGGACTCGCTGTGGGACGCGCTGCTCGACACGCACTGCGGCTGCACGATGGCGGCCACCGCCGAGAACTGCGCGGTCAAGCTACGGCGTGTCGCGGCAGGAGCAGGGACCGGTTACGCGTTGCGGAGCCAGCAGCTGGCCGACAAGGCCTGGCGCGAGGGACGGTTCGCCGACGAGGTCGTGCCGGTCGAGATCGAAGACGCGAAAAGGCGTGCAAACGGTCAGCCGCGACGATCACATGCGTCCGGAGACGACGACTGGAGATCCTGGCCGCATTGCCGGCGGCCTTCAAGAAGGACGGCTGCGTGACCGCCGGCAATGCCAGCGGTATCGTCGACGGCGGCGCGGCGCTGATTCTCGCCTCGCGCGAGCTGGTCGATCGCACGGCCTCGCGCCGCTCGGCCGTCTCGATCGAGTGGGCGGCTGTTGGCGTCGATCCCGCGTTCATGGGCATGGGACCTGGCGCCCGCGACGCGGGCGGTGCTCAGCCCGCACGGGTCTGACACTCGCGGACCTGGACCTCATCGAGGTGCAACGAGGCCTTCGCCGCGCAATATCTCGCCGTCGAGAAGGAGCTCGGGCCTCGATCGCGAACAGGTCAACGTCAACGGCGGCGCCATCGCGCTGGGCCATCCGCTTGGCATGACTGGCACACGCCTGCTGCTGACGCTGTTGCTGGAGCTCAGACGCCGTGGAAGGCGGCGGGGTCTCGCGACTGCCTGCATCGGCGGTGGCCAGGGCATCGCGGCCATCGTCGAGACGGTGTGAGCGAATCGCCGCCGTTCCGTGTTCTGTGTTTTCGTGGTCGGCCGGTTCTGTTTTTCGGTCCTCGTGGTTTCGTGGCTGTGTTTTCTCCGCGACGGACGAAGCAGTCCCCCTTGACCACGAAGTCACGAAGGGCACGAAGCTCCACGAAGCGAATTCCTCAAAAGGGTTTGTTCTGTCTTCGTGATCTTCGTGATCTTCGTGATCTTCGTGGTTCCGTTCGTCTGTGTTTTCGTGGCTGTTCTTTTTCCGTTTCCCTGGCGATGTGTGAGACACCAACTGTATGCAGATCAAAACTGTCGGCGTCGTGGGTTGCGGCCTGATGGGCTCCGGCATTGCCCAGGTTTGTGCGGCGTCTGGCTATACGACGATCGTGCGGGAGGTGGACGACAGCTGCTGCAGCAGGGCCTGGGCCGGATCACGACATTCCTCGACGCCGGCGTCAGCAAAGGGAAAGTGACGCGCCGCGGCGCGCGACGCGACGCTCGGGAACCTGACGGGCACGACGACGCTTCGAGGACCTCGGGGCGTGCGATCTCGATCATCGAGGCGATCGTCGAGACACCTCGACGCAGAAGCGGGCGACCTACGCGGCGCTGGAGCGGTCGTCAAGCGACCACACGATCTTGCGTCTCGAACACCTCGTCGCTCTGCATCACCGAGCTGGCCGCGGCGACGAAGCGGCCCGATCGGTTCGGCGGGCTGCACTTCTTCAACCCGGTGCCGCTGATGAAGCTCGTCGGAGGTGATCCGCGGCGCTGACGACCAGCGACGACACGTACCGGCAGGTCTTCGCGTTCGCGCAGTCGCTCGGCAAGGAGCCGATCACCGCGCCCGGACCGGCCCGGCTTCATCGTCAACCGGCTGCTCGTGCCGTACCTGCTCGACGCCATCCGCGCGTACGAGAACGGCCTCGGCACGATCGAGGACATCGACAAGGGGATGAAGCTGGGGTGCGGCTATCCGATGGGGCCGTTCACGCTGCTCGACTTCGTCGGCCTCGACACGACCTACTACATCGCGAACATCATGTTCGAGGAGTTCCGCGAGCCGGCGTACGCCGCCGCCGCCGCTCTTGAAGCGGATGGTGCTGGCGGGACGGCTCGGGCGAAAAAGCGGGCGGGGCTTTTACAAGTACGACGTGTAAAGTCTCAAGTCTCAAGTCTCAAGGTCGTCACAAGCTTCGCGACCGGCTGAGACTTGAGCCTTGAGACTTGGTTCAGCAATATGCCAATGAAGAGATCTCATCACGCGGCTCCTCGTGGAGCTTGGCGAAGACCCGAATCGCGAAGGGCTGCTCAGGACGCCGACACGGGTCGAGAAGGCGCTCAGATTCCTGACGAGCGGATACGACGCGAACGTCGACGCCGTGCTCAACGATGCGCTGTTCACCGTCGACTACAGCGAGATGGTGATCGTGAAGGACATCGACTTCTACAGCCTGTGCGAGCACCACCTGCTGCCGTTCTTCGGCAAGTGCCACGTCGCCTACATCCCCAGCACGCGCGTGATCGGCCTGAGCAAGATTCCGCGGCTCGTGGACGTGTTCAGCGCGGCGCCTGCAGATCCAGGAGCGGCTGACGAACCAGATCGCCGACACCATCCGCGAGAAGATCGCGCCGCTCGGCGTCGCCGTCGTCATGGAGGCCACGCATCTCTGCATGTCGATGCGCGGCGTCGAGAAGCAGAACTCCTTCGCGGTGACGAGCGCCATGCTCGGTGCGTTCCGCAGCAACGCGCGCACGCGCATCGAGTTTCTCGAGCTCATCAAGCTTCCGCAGCCGCGATCCCCGGTCTCGCGGCAACACGGCCAGCGAGCCTGGCCTGTGTCGGCGACGACTGACGCGCTCGGCAGGGCAGGCCGGACAGGCAGACAGGCAGGAGGGGCAGGAGCGCAGGTGCCGGCATTTGCTGAACGCATCCAGCCTCTCCCGCCCTTCCTGCCCCCAGCCCGCACCTCCAGCCCTCCCGCCCTTCCCGCCCTTCCCAGCCTTCTGCCCTCCGCCCGTACTATACTGAGGGTGATGCGCCGCGTCCCTTCTCGTTGTGCTGGCGTCGCTGCTGGCCGCACCGGTGGTCGTGAACGCCCAGACGCCACGGCCGCCGGCGAGGCGCCCGCCGCCGCCTCCTCCACCGCCGCCGATCAAGATCGGCCCCGAGATCAAGTGCCCGACGCCGCTGGGCGTCGGGTGTCGACTCGAAGCGCGAATACTGCGATGTGATGAGCGGCCGCGATCCCGCGGAGGGCATCCTGATCCTGCTGCCGCCGCATCAAGGTCCGGTGACGCTCACGCTTCGACCTGCACAATCGCCATGCACGTATTCAGAAGAGCAGATGAAGGCCAATCGCGCCTCCGCGCGCTACACCGCCGTGATCGGCGCGCTGACGCTGGACAACACGCTGATCAGCCGGGCGGCGGTGCAAAGGCGAGTTCAGGAAGGCCTCGGACCTGGTCGAGCGCATCGGCGGCGGCGCCGGCCCCGGCGGGGTCAAGGCGGTCGCGCCGACCGCTGCTGAAGCCATCACGATCGCGGTTCCGGAGCAGGAAACACAGGTCAGCCTTCTGGGCGAGAAGCTGATCATCGACCGCCCGGACGGCACCGCCGCGTACCGTCGCCGGGGCGTCCGATCGCCGTCGTCAGCAACGTGATGATCGAGTACTCAGCCGCCGCCCCCGCTCCCCGCCCCGCGCTCCTGCGCGCGGGGACGCAACGTGCCCGCAGGAGAGGCAGGAACGCGTGCAGGGCACGAGGGTTGTTCCTCGAAAGAAAAAGGCCGGCGGTTGCCCGCCGGCCCGTGATCCCTGGATCGCCAAACGCTGATGATGGAACTACACCTCAGGCTTGTGCAGCACCGGGCTGGACGTCCGTCTTCTTCTTCGGCCCGCCGAGGTCCCTGGATCTTCAGCGTGGGCTGCTCCTTGAGCACATGCTGGGCGTACAGCTTCGCCATTTCGGCGTTGTAGGCGGCTTCCTTCGCGAGATCCTCCGCCGACTTGTGCTTGCGCGCCGCCAGCTTCTCTTCGCGGGCGTTCTTCGCGATGCCGAGATCGTCGAGGTCGGTCTGCGCGCCCGCGCGGACCGCTTCCTCGTTCAGCTTCAGCGAGTGCGTCGTTCGACGGCAGATCGGCACCGCCTTGCCGCCGGCGAAGATCTCGTGGCGGCCGTGCTCCTCGTACCACTTGGTGAGCGTCGCCGTCATGTGCATCTTCTCGATGATGTTGCGCCAGCCGATGCCGGTGTTGTAGGCGCAGAAGGAGATCTCGCCCTGCTGCGTGGCATACGGGATGATGCACATCTCGGTGCGGCGGAAGTCGTAGTTGAACAGATCCTGGAACCACATGCCGGCGATGAACAGGAAGTTCCAGCGGTCGGCCCGCCGCTTCGCGATGTCGTCCATCGTCCGATCGCCCTCGACCTTGCCGTATTTGCCCTTCTCGGCCGACTTGGTCGCGCCGAAGGTCTTGTCGAACTTCTTCAGCAGATCGGTCAGCTTGAAGTGCGTCGGCGAGTTGAACGAGTCGTAGTTGCGGACCACCGCGAGCGCCATGCCGAACACCGAGCAGAATCGGCCGCGGCCGGCGTCGGTGACCTGCGGCCACGTCCTTCGCGAGCTGCTCGGCCTTCAGGAACGTCGGTGACCGGCACCGCTTCCTTCGGTTTCCTTGTCGATCATGATGGCCATGCCGACGCCGCAGTTCGGGTGGCAGCCGCAGGTCAGCTGGCCGAATTCCTTCTCGGCGCCGTGCGTCACGTCGGCCCAGTCGGTGAAGCTGCCCATGAAGGAAATCGGGAACCAGTCGCGGATCGGCTCGCCGATGCCGGTCTGGTTCTTCACGTCGTGCGCGAGGTGCGACAGCGTGTAGCGCTGCGCGGCCCGGCGCTCCGGCGTCACTTCTCGTCGCGGCCGGTGAACGACACCGGCTGGAACGAGAGGAAGTTGATCTTCTTGGGGTTGTCGAGCGCGAACTCGATGATGCGGCCGACCTGCTCGTTGTTGACGCCGTTGACGATCGTCACGACCGGCACGATGTCGACGCCGGCGCTGTAGCAGGTTCTCGATGGCGCGCAGCTTGACGTCGAACAGGTTGCCGACGCGGCGGTGCGCGTTGGCCGCGTTGCCGATGCCGTCGAACTGCAGATACGCGTAGCGGAGGCCCGCTTCGGCCGCCGCCTTGGCGAACTCCGGACTCTTGGCGAACTCGATGCCGTTGGTCGCCGCCTGGACGCTGTTGTAGCCGACCTTGCGCGCGTAGCGGACCGCGTCGAGGAAGTACGGCGAAATCGTCGGCTCGCCGCCGGAGAACTGCACCGACATCTGCCGCCGCGGCTTGATGCTGATCGCGTTGTCCAGCACCGTCTTGATGTCGTCCCAGGTCAGCTCGTGGACGAACCCGACCTGGTTCGCGTCCATGAAGCACGGGTCGCACATCATGTTGCAGCGGTTCGTCAGGTCGACGGTCAGCACCGATCCGCGGCCGTGCTTGATGGTGCTGCTGCCGTGGTTGTGCAGCTTCTCGTCGTTGTGCGCGCGGATGTCGCGGCCCGGGAACACGTCTTCGAGGTGCTTGAAGAACGCCGGTGTCCATCGCCATCACGTCCTCGAAGTGGCCGTGAATGGGGCAGTCCTTCACCATCAGGATCTTGCCGTCGCGCTCGAGAATCGTCGCCTTGATCTCGCCGACCTTCTCGTTCAGCAGGACGCTGACGTCTTTCTTGCCGTCGAGAATCGCCTGCCGCGCCTCGCGCGTGCACGTCGGGCACAGCGAGTCGGTCTCGCGCGGCCAGCCGAGCGGCGGCTTCGTCTTCTCGATACGACTTGAGCAGCGGCTTGTCGGACCACTTCGGTGTGAACGCGCGGCCGCTGCTTGATCTTGTTCAACCCGTTGAATACGACCCAGGCGCCGTTGGCGGCGACCGCCAGAGCCCTTTCTCGACGTATTTGATGGGCGCGTGCATTCGTGTCGTCTCCTGTAAGGTGCGGCTCCGGGCAGCGAAGCCCAAGCTACTTCGCGCCAAATGATAGATGAGAAAAGGGTTGCCTGATCACGCTTTTCGGCGAACGGGCGGTGGGCGCGGGTGAGCGGGCAGATATGAGGTTGGACGGCCTGGCCGGCCGGCAGGCCTGGACGCGATCCGCGACGCGTTCTGATCCGACGGGACACGCGCGATGGACATCCGCCGGGAACGATCGCCCGCGGGCGGGCGCCAATACGGACGATGTCCGCTGCCCGGGACCGAGGCTGCAGGAGATCGTGACCTCGGGTCACCATCGTGAACGCCGTCGGCCTCCAGGTCGCGCTCGTCATGAAGACGATCGCGTTCGCATGACACTAGAATGGCCCAATGGCCGTGCGCGATCTGATCATCGTCGGTGCGGGGCCGTCGGGCCTCTCGGCTGCGATCGCCGCAAAGCGGCGCGGTCTGAACTACCAGGTTCTCGAGCAGGGCATACTCGTCAACTCGATCCATCGGTTTCCGCCCCAGATGGTGTTTTTCACGACCGGAACTGCTGGAAGTGGGCGGTCTCCCCTTCGTGTCCCCTTGAGAAGCCGACGCCGGATCGAAGCGCTGCGCTACTACCGGCGCGTGGTCGACACCTTCGATCTGCAGATCGCGCTCGGGGAGACAGTCCTGTCGATCCAGGTGGAAGAGGACCCGGAGATCGGCGCGGGCGGTGCTGGCAGCCGGGTGTTCGCGATTGAGACCGGGTCGGGCGGCGGTCGCCGGATCCGGTATGGCGCGCACGGTCGTGCTCGCGATCGGCTACTTCGATCGGCCCAACAGGCTGAATGTGCCGGGCGAGGATCTCCCGCACGTTCATCATTTCTATGGTGAGCCGCATCCGTATTACCGGCGGCGCGTGATCATTGTTGGCGGCGGCAACTCGGCGGCGGAATCGGCGCTGGACATGTTTCGCGCCGGCGCGTCGGTGACGCTCGTCCACCGCAGGGCCGGAGCTCAAATCCACGATCAAATGCTGGGTCCGGCCGGATATCGAGAACCGGATCAGGGAGGGATCGATTGCCGCGCGGTTCAACACGTGCGTGACTGACATCAGGTCGACCTCGGTCGTGGTGAAGACGGGGACGGTCCTGGAGGAGCTGGCTGCGGACGCCGTGTTCCTGCTCGTCGGCTACCACGCCGACTGGGATTGATGGCCGCCGCCGGCATCGCGATGAACGAGCGACCGCGTGCCGCACTTCGATGCGTCGACCTTCGAGACGAACGTGTCCGGCCTCTTCGTCGCCGGCGGCGCGCTCGCCGGCATGGACACGGGCAACATCTTCATCGAAAACGGCAGGTTTCACGGCGAAAAGATCGTCGAGGTGATCGCGGCCGGCTCGTCGCTAGTGGTTCATAGAAAGTGCTCAGAGGTGCTAGGAAGGTCTCAAGTCCTGGGTCATGAACCTCAGAGCCTCTAGAACTTCAGGTCATAACTCCAGACGCGTCCCGTTCAGTGCGCCATGTTGGAAAGTCCCGGCGTGCGGGCGATCATGATTTTCATCTCGAGGAGCTCGACGAGCGCTTCGGCGCGTGTGCGCAGGCTGTCGTGTTCGAGCAGCGCCTGCTTTTCGAGCGGGTCGAGGTCGAGATACTGGCCGAGCGCGTTGACCAGATCTTCGTCCGCCAACGCTGCGGTCGTTTTCGGATCGGCACCGGCTTTTTCGACGGCGGGCGCCAGCAGCGCCTCGAGCTTCGATCGCTGCCTTCTGATGGCGTCGCGATCCTCGCGCCCGCAGCGGCGTCTGCGATCCAGCGACTCGACCTGGGCGCGATCGGTAGCGCCGCCGCGTGATCCTCCCGCGCGATGCGGACACGCTCCACGCCTCTCAAGACGATGTTGTAGCGGCCGTCGTCAAGGCGCTCGACGTGGGTGATGACGCCGCTGCACCCGATCGGATAGATCGGCGGCCGGCCTTCGTAGCTCGCTCTCCCATTTCGGCTGGAGCAGCACCATCGCAATCAAGCGGTCGCTCTTCAGGACGTCCGCGATCATCTCGCGATAGCGCGGCTCGAAGATGTGCAGCGGGAGGAACACGTTCGGGAAGAGCACCACGTTCGGGAGCGGGAACAGGGGGAGCAGATCTGGACATATCTACGATGTGGCGATATGGCGATCGGCGATCATTTGATCATCTGGCGTTCGACGAGATCTGCAGATTTGAGATTCAGATTGGCGATCGCCCAATCGTCGATCGACGATCAGTGAATCGTCTTCGTCTTCTTGTCCATGTAGTCCATCAGGACGTACTGACCGAGCGTATACGGCGTCGTGAAGTAGCGCCTTGCCCTTGCAGATCTCGGCGACGCGGCGCACGAAGCTGACCAGGTCGTAGTCGCGCGCCAGCATGAACGTGTTGATCATGATGCCGCTCTTGCGGCACGCGGCCACCTCGGCGCAGGTTTCCGCGACGATGAACGGATCGAGGCCGAAGGCGTTCTTGTAGATCCGGCCGTCGGGCTGCGTGAGCGCCGACGGCTTGCCGTCGGTGATCATGATGATCTGCCGCATGTCCTTGCGCTGGCGATCGAGGATGCGCCGCGCCAGCCGCAGCCCCTCGCGCGTGTTCGTGTAGTACGGGCCGACGCGCACGCGCCCGAGCTCGGCGAGCGGAATCTCTTCGGCCGAATCGTGGAAGAGCACCACCTTCAGCGCGTCGCCCGGGTACTGCGATGCTTGATCAGCTGCGCGAGCGCCAGCGCGACCCGTTTGGCCGGCGTGAAGCGATCCTCGCCGTAGAGAATCATGCTGTGGCTGCAGTCGAGCATCAGGACCGTCGCGCACGAGCTCTGATACTCGCCCTGCACGACCATCAGGTCTTGATGGGTGACGCCGAATCCGGCTGGGGGCCGGCGGGTCGGCGCCGCTCGGCCGCCTCGCGCGCTTCACGCTGGACGGCGTTCAGCAGCGTGCTCGCCGGATCGAGGTTGAGCGTGTCTCCGAGGTGGTACGGCTTCGGGGCGCCGGTGGTCTCGATGCCCGTCGCCTGCTCGCGAGTATCGTGGCGGCCGAAGCTGCTCTTGCCGAGTGAGCCCAGCAGGTCGCGCAGCGCGCGATAACCAAGGAAATCCAGTGTCTTGTCGGTGACTTCGAAATGCACCGGCGGCTGTTCCCCGACCCGCCGCCGCGTCGCCGCGGTGCTCGCGCTCGGCGTCGAGGTCCGGCGGGGCGGTGATGTATCCCTGCTCGCCCATGCGCTCGATGATTTGCTGGATCAGCTCTTCGAGCTTCGATCGGGCATCCGCCTGATCGCCGTCCGCCGGGTCGCCGAGGAGCTTCTCAATCGTTTCCTCCGGCAGCACGCCGCCGTTGAAGAGCGCGTCGAGGATCGCGTCGTGCAGCGCCTGCATGGTCCGGTCGTCGTCGTCCGTCGCGTAGGGGCTGCCGAATCCGCTCGACAGCAGCAGGTCGGACAGCTTCGCGACCAGATCCTCGAGATCCAGCTCGTCGAGCGCGTCGCCGGTGAATCTCGTGTAGCGGTATTTCACGACGTTCTGATTCCCGAACTCACCAATTCCCAATCCTTAGTTGTAATACTCTTCTTGCTGCCCGGCAGCCCGGATCTCTTCCTCGACGGGCTGGTCCTCGCGGCGCGCGCGGCCGGCGCGCCGCAGGCTCGGTGCCGGCCGGCATACCCGCGTTCGTCGCTGCGGCTGATCTTCTTCTGTGCGTACAGGCCTTCGAGGATGAAATCAATCGCGGAGGCGATCGACCGGCGCGGGCGCGCCCGGGCCGATCCGGCGTGTTTGATCAGCTCGGGGAGTCCCTGCAGGCCGCGCGTCAGGTTGATCACCTCGTCTGCCGACGTCGCGTCGCTCAGCGGCAGAGAGCCCGCCGAGATCGAACCATTCGACGACCGTCGCGAGTGTCGATGCCGTCGAACGTGCCGGTGAAGACGGCGCCGACCGCAGAGCGGATCAGATCGCGGGCCACCTGCTCGGCGCCTCGCAGCTCGCCTTCGTATTCGAGCTCGAACTTGCCCGTGATCGACGGCAGCGCCGCGTAGCAGATCGGTCACGCGCGGCACGACGAGTCGTTTCGCCGATGCGCCAGCGCGCGCCGCTCGGCGTTCGAGACCACGAGCTCCAGCGTCGTGATCGGCAGGCGCTGGCTGACGCCCGACCGCTTGTCGATCTTGCGGTCGGCGCGCGCCTGGAACGCGACCTCTTCGACGACTTCCCGGACGTAGGCCGGAATCTCAATCGGCGGCCGCCGGTGCGCTCCGTCCACGCTTCCTGCATCGTGATGGCCATGCGCGTGCTGCCGCGTGGCCGGGTAGTGCGTGCGGATCTCCGATCCGATGCGGTCCTTGCAGCGGCGTGATGATCTTGCCGCGCGCCGTGTAGTCCTCCGGGTTCGCGGTGAACACCAGCATCACGTCGAGCTTCAGCCGGATCGGGATAGCCCTTGATCTGGACGTCGCCTTCCTGCAGGATGTTGAACAGCCCGACCTGAATCTTGCCCGGCGAGATCGGGCAGCTCGTTGATCGCGAAGATGCCGCGGTTGGCGCGCGGCAGCAGGCCGTAGTGCATCGTCAGCTCGTCGGACAGGTTCAGGCCCGCCTGCGCGCGCCTTGATCGGGATCGATGTCGCCGACCATGTCGGCGATCGTCGACGTCGGGCGTCGCCAGCTTCTCGACGTAGCGGCCTCGCGCGGCAGCCAGCCGATCGGCATCGCGTCGCCTTCCTTCGCGATGCGGGCGCGGCAGGCGCCGCAGATCGGCGCCAGCGGATCGTCGTGGATCTCGCAGCCCGGCACGACCGGGATCTGTTCGTCGAGCAGATCGACCAGACCGCGAAGGATGCGGCTCTTCGCCTGGCCGCGCAGACCGAGCAGGATGAAGTTGTGCCGCGACAGGATCGCGTTCACGAGCTGCGGGATGACGGTGTCGTCGTAGCCGATGATGCCGGGGAACAGCGATCTCTCCCGGCCTGCAGCTTCCGCACGAGGTTGTCGCGAATTTCCTGCTCTGACCGGTCGCGAGCCGGTGCCGCGCTGCTTGCGCAGGTCGCCGAGCGTCTGGATGTGATCCGCCATACCGTCGATTCTATCCAAGTTAGACTGACGCGTGTGGGACATCCTTTCTTCGAGTCGAGGCGTCCGCTGGTGTTCGCCCACCGCGGCGGCGCGGCGCTCGCGCCGGAAAACACCCTCGCGGCGTTCGACCACGGCGTGGCCTCGGGCGCCGACGGCCTCGGAGCTCGACGTCCGCCTCTCGCGCGACGGCGTCGTCGTCGTGCACCACGATCGCACGCTGGAGCGGACGACGAACCTTCGCGGGGCGGTGTCGAACGCCACGGCCGACGAGCTCGCCCGGGCCGACGCCGAGGCATCATTTCACGCGGGACGGTACCCGGCCGTTCCGTGGCGTGGGCCTCGGGGTGCCGACGCTTGCGTCCGTGCTCGCGCGGTACGCGACCAGCGTCTGATCGTCGAGATGAAGCAGAACAGCCCTGAGCTGGCGCGCGCCGTGGTCGAGACCATTCGGCGCGCGGACGCCGCCGATCGCGTCTGTCTCGAGGTCGTTTGGCCTGCGCGCTCTACGCGCGGCCCGCTCGCTGGAGGCGGCTGTCGCGACCAGCGCGGCGCGCGAAAAGTTCGTTGGGCGTTGTATCGATCCTGGTGCCGGCTGGCCGGTGTCGCGCGTCGCCTACGGGGGCTATCAGGTCCCCGAAACCTCCGGGGTCACGCGTCTCGTCTCACAGCGCTTCGTCGAGCATGCGCACCGCTCGAACCTTGGGGTCCAGGTATGGACCGTGAACGCCGAGCGCGACGCACGCCGGTTGCTGGGCTGGGGCGTTGACGGGCTGATTACCGATAGACCTGACGTGATCGTGCCGCTGATACGGTCGAGCTCAGGGCAGGCCAGCTCCACGAGGCCCCGTGCGTTTCCGAACGGGACCTCGTGAGCCTAGCGTGAACCGCGTGAGCGTCGTAGACCTATTCTTTGACGATCGTCGTTCCGCCTCCGCGCACCGCCATGACGATGAGCACCGAACCTGGCACCGCCAGCCCGCCGATTGCCATCCAGATCGGGTTGGCGTACCATCGGCCGCCGCCGCCGCGATTGGCGTTGATGTCCGCCTTGGGGTCCTTGCCTTCCGGGCTGGAAATCAGCAACTGCCATGCTGCTCGAGGAATCAGCGGCGATCGCGGTCGATGACAACATCCAGCGCCGATAGCCGGCGCAGGAATGGCGATCGCCAGGCCGAGCGCCAGCGCGATCCCGAATAAAACAGCTCGCATGAGCTTACCTCCTGAGCCGCATAACGCAGCTCACGGGCGATCCAGCTGCAAGATAAGCTCCGGCTGACCGTCTCCGGCCGATCCCTGGCGAAACAAGGACGTCCGGCGCGCTCCGACGTTTGACGAGTCTCAAGGCTGACGTCTCGAGATTTCAGGTTTCGAACTGTTTCAGACTTCAGACTTCAGATTCCCGCGTACCTCGAGCGCCCGGCTTGCGGCTCCGAACACCTCGTCCATCATGCGCGCGCGTCAAGCTTGCCGGTGTTGGTGTTCTGCCGGCTGGGGTGATAGCAGCCGATCAGCGATGTGCCCGTTGGGCAGCCGGATGCATCGATCCGTGCGCGAACTGCGGCCGCGGGCGCGGCGTCGACGCCTCGCCGCCTGCAGCAGCTGAAGACACGCGTCGAAGCCGATCCGCCCGAGCGCGACGACGACGCGGACGCGCGGGCAGCGCCGTCGATCTCGGCGTCGAGATGCGGCAGGCAGGTGGCGATCTCCTCCGGCGTCGGCTTGTTGTCGGGCGGCGCGCACCGCGACCGCGGCGGCGATGAACGCGTCGCGCAGCTTCAGGCCCGTCGCCGGCGTGCTGCGGACGTCGGGATGTTGGCGAAGCCGGCGCGATGAAGCGCGGACATCAGGAAATCGCCCGAACCGCCGACGCCGTCGCCGGTGAAGACGCGCCCGGTGCGGTTGGCGCCGTGCGCGGCCGGCGCCAGGCCGACGAGCAGCAGGCGCGCGCGCGGATCGCCGAAGCCGGGCACCGGCCTGCGCCCAGTAGCGTCTCGTCGCGAAAGGCCCGGCGTTTCTCACGGCCGATGCGCTGGCAGTACTCACGCAGCCGCGGGCAGCGCTCGCACGAGATGATGGCCTGTGTGCACCACGAGCAGGCGCTTCGCCGGTGCTGTACTCCGTCGCGCCCGGCGGCCTTCGGCGTTGATCGTGCGTGATCGCTCACCACACGCGGCACGCGTTGGCGCGCACCATCGGTGCGTCGGCCTTGCACGAAAACGCCTTCTGGAACTCCGGCATGTTCGACACGACGCCGTTCACGCGGTACCGGCCGGGCGAGTGCGGGTTGGTCTGCGCCTGCAGCGCGCTCGACCTCCGGGCGGCGGTTCTCGCACCAGACCTGCGCCCCAGCCGACGAAGAACGCGCTGCTCGGGCGTGAACCCGTCGAGCGGTCCGCCGCGGTTCCGCGCAGCCGACGCCAGGTAGGCCATCAGCGCGATGCCGCAGGCCGCCGTTGTCGGCGGCGTTCTCGCCGAGCGTCAGCTTGCCGTTCAGCTTCACGTCGTCGACCGCCGTGTAGCCGCAGTATTGGTCGACGAAGCAGGCGGCGCGCTCCTCGAAGGCCTTGCGCGTCGGCGGCCGTCCACCAGTCGCTCAGGTTGCCCTGCGCGTCGAACTGGCGGCCCTGGTCGTCGAAGCCGTGCGTCAACTCGTGGCCGATGACCGCGCCGACGCCGCCGTAATTGACGGCGTCGTCCGCGGCGCGTCGATAGAACGGCGGCTGCAGGATGCCGGCCGGGAAGTTGATGTTGTTCTCGAGCGGGTTGTAGTAGCGCGTTCACGGTCGGCGGCGTCATGCTCCATTCGGTCTTGTCGACCGGCTTGCCGATCTTGGCCAGCTGGCGGCGGAACTCGAACGCGTTGGCGCGCTGCGAGTTGCCGACGGCGTCGCCGCGCGACGATGCGCAGCGCCGAGTAGTCGCGCCAGCGGTCGGGATAGCCGATCTTGTTGGCGATCGCCGCGCAGCTTCGTCAATCGCCTGCTTCTTCGGTCGCGTCGGTCATCCACGTCGAGCGTCGCGATGTCGCGCTCCAGCGCCGACTCGAGATCGCGGACCATCTGCAGCATGTCGGCCTTTGGCGTACGGGCCGAAGGTCTCTTTGACGAACGCCTGGCCGAGCGATTCGCCGAGATCGCGAGTCGGTGTCTTGGACGCATCGCCTCCATCGTGGCGGCAGCTCCGGTCGCGCCCGGCAGCGTCTTCCCGTAGAACGCGGAAGTTCTCGTCGACGAACGCCGACGACAGTAATGGGCGCGTCGGCACGAATCAGCTGCCAGCGCAGGTAGGTCTTGATGTCGTCCAGCGACGTTGCCGCCAGCAGCGCACCGAACGCCTTGAAGAAGTCCGGCTCGGTGACGTTGATCGCCTTGAACGGCGGCGCGCCGACGCGACGGGAAGATACGCGGGCCAGTCGAAGGACGGCGTCAGAGCCTGGGCTCGTCTGGCGTCGTCGATCGGTGGTAGACCCTCGACGGATCCCGTCGCGGCACGTTGTCGAGCGCCCGCTTCGCCAGCGCCGCCTCCACGCGCATCACGGTCTGCGCCGCTGCGGCCCGGCGGAAGGTCATGGCGCCAAGGAGCCCAGTGAAGGCGTCGCGACGTGATTTCCACATACCGGGCGCGAGATGGTGACCGAGCGCGCATCGTCTGGAGTAGTAATCGCGATCCGGGAGGCCAAGTCACTCCCTGGTCGGCGATGGCGATCACGGTCGTCGCGTCCCGGAGATCGGCTTCGGCGCCGAAGGTGAAGAATGCCGTCACGCCGGTTTGGTGAGAAGGCCGGCGAGGAGGCCGGGCAGGTCTGCCACATGGCCGAGCGCTCGAATCGCCCTGAGGTCCTCCTCGGGCGGCGTGGCTCCCCGCCTCTCGATCGCGCCTCGTCCATGCAGGCCGCGTAGTAGTCGCTGATCTTTTTCGTGGCGGCCCTCGCCGCTCGGTACGCCATCTCGAGCACGCGGCGCAGTATCTCGTAGTTACGCTCCTGCAGCTCGTCGAAGCGGCCCCAGCGCGGGCGATCGGGCGGAAGCGGAGTTCCCCGCCAGCCAGGCGCCGCAGGCAAACTGGAAGAAGTCAGTGCACGGATCGACGGCGCGGTTCATCGCGGAGAGGTCGAGCCCCGTCTCGCTGGACGGGGCAGAAGCGGCCGGAGCGCGCGGGGTTCTGCTTCGCCGCGAGTCGGCCAGAAGGCCGGGAAGGCGGCGAGCGGCACCGAGACGAAGCAGAAAAGCACACGAGCGTCGGGCGTAAATGCCTCCAGCATGTTCCCCTTCTCCAGCGGGCGCGATACAATGAGTGGTTGACCGACAGCCGGGGCACCGGCCAGCCGACACAATCGACAGCTCTGATGATGTTCCTGCGTGACGGAACTTCCGCCCGGGCCATCAGGGCGACGAAAGGAACCCGTTTCCGTGAGACACAATGTTCGACGCTGTTCAAACGATGCTGCGGAGCTCGATGCCGTCGAAACGCGCGAATGGCTCGATTCCCTTGATTATGTCCTGCAGAGCGGCGGTCCGGTCAAAGTCCGCGCGGCTTGCTTCGCGAGCTGACGCTTCACGCGACCGCAGAACGGCGTCAAGCTGCCGTTCACCGCGCAACACGCCGTACATCAACACGATCTCCGCCGACGAGCAGACGCTGATGCCCGGCAGCCCGATCTCGAGCGCCGCATCAAGAGCCTGGTCCGCTGGAACGCGGCGGCGATGGTCGTGCGCGCCAACAAGGCCGACGAGGGCATCGGCGGCCACATCTCGACGTTCGCGTCGGCGGCGACGCTCTACGAAGTGGGCTTCAACCATTTCTTCCGCGGGCACGGGACGCGAGCGACGGCGACATCATCTTCTTCCAGGGCCACGCCGCGCCCGGCATCTACGCGCGCGCGTTACCTCGAAGGCCGGCATCGACGAGACGCAGCTCGAGAACTTCCGCCGCGAGCCGAGCCCGGCGGCGGCCTGTCGTCGTACCCGCATCCGTGGCTGATGCCCGACTTCTGGGAGTTCCCGACCGTGTCGATGGGCCTCGGCCCGATCATGGCGATCTACCAGGCGCGCTTCATCCGCTACCTGGAGGATCGCGGCCTGAAGCAGCCGTCGCAACTGCGAAGGTCTGGGCGTTCCTCGGCGACGGCGAGACCGACGAACCCGAAGCGCTCGGCGCGATCACGCTGCCGGCGCGCGAGAAGCTCGACAACCTCGATCTTCGTCATCAACTGCAACCTGCAGCGGCTCGACGGCCCGGTGCGCGGCAACGGCCAGATCATCCAGGAGCTCGAGGCGGCGTTCCGCGGCGCCGGCTGGAACGTCATCAAGGTCGCTGTGGGGCCGCGAGTGGGATCCGCTGCTCGCCAAGGATCGCGACGGCCTGCTCGTGAAGCGGATGGGCGAGATCGTCGACGGCCAGTATCAGAAATACGCCGTCGAGTCGGGCGCCTACGTCCGCGAGCACTTCTGGGGCGTCGATCCGCGGCTGCTCGACATGGTCAAGCACCTGTCGGACGATCAGCTGAAGAAGCTGACGCTCGGCGGCCACGATCCGATCAAGGTCTACAACGCCTACAAGGCGCGCGATCGGAGCACCAAGGGGCAGCCCACGGTCATCCTCGCGCGCACGATCAAAGGGCTACGGACTCGGCGAGGCGGGTGAAGGCAAGAACATCACCCACCAGCAGAAGAAGATGAACGAAGAGGAGCTGCGGGCGTTCCGCACGCGCTTCGGCATCCCGATCTCGGACGCGGACGATCAGCCAAGGCGCCGTTCTACCGTCCGCCCGAGGACAGCCCCGAGATGCAAGTACATCCGCGAGCGCCGCGAAGGCGCTCGGCGGCTCCGTGCCGAGCCGCGCAGATCCGCAGTCGAGCCGCTCGGCGGCCGTCGACCGACGCTCTTCGAGGAGTTCTCACACGGGCACCGAGGGCCGCAAGGCCTCGACGACGATGGTGTTCGTGCGGCATGCTGTCGAAGCTGCTGCGCGACAAGGAGATCGGTCAGCCTGATCGTGCCGATCGTCCCCGACGAGGCGCGCACCTTCGGCATGGAGGCGCTGTTCCGCGCAGGTCGGCATCTACTCGCACGCCGGCCAGGTCTACGAGCCGGTCGATATGGGAAGCAATACGTAACC
>ERZ1370068.2406-contig-1559_pt1 | contig 34442 bp, 43 predicted proteins | sample MGYA00561227_ERZ1370068 | MGnify/ENA primary metagenome ERZ1370068 (study PRJEB38410, sample SAMEA6850437) | metagenome | study: Metagenomic assessment of the ecological functions of the soil: analysis of the soil microbiota associated with the...
CCGGACACGTGAAGACGAAATTTCCAGACCCCTCTTTGGTAATAGATAAAGAAACAGACAAACGTCCGCCCCGAAGCGGCCAAGCGGGCATTGCCCGTGAAAGGAGCATTAGAATGATAACACCTACTGTTAAGATTAAGAATCAAGTTCGTAATGGAGTAGTCTCTGGCCGTCGTGCCGCCTCGATCGACGGTCAGGCGGGTTTCGCGCGGCCTAGCGAAAGAGATTAGCAAGAACGGAGCAATCTCCGCCTACGGCGCCTGCTCGCTCGACGGTCAAGGGCACGCCGCTCAGCCGCTCTGAATTGGAAGATCGACGCCTACTGGCGAGCCAGCCTCTATCTGAGCGTGGGCATGATCTACCTCAAAGAGAACCCACTGCTACGGAAACCGCTGAAGGCTGGAGCACATCAAAGCCAGATTGCTAGGCCACTGGGGCTCGGATGCCGGTCAATCCTTCACCTATATCCACTTCAACCGGTTGATTAACAAATACGACCTGAATGCGATTTTTATCTCCGGACCAGGCCACGGTGCGCCGGCTGTCCTCTTCCAAGCGTATCTCGAGGGAACGTATTCCGAGGTTTACCCGGACAAGAGCGAGGACCTGGCCGGGATGCAGCGCTTCTTCAAGCAGTTTTCTTTCCCCGGCGGAATCGGCAGCCACGCCACTCCCGAAACGCCCGGCAGCATCCACGAGGGCGGTGAACTGGGCTACAGCGTCTCGCACGCCTACGGGACCGTCTACGATCAGCCGGACTTGATCACGCTAGTCATGGTGGGTGACGGCGAAGCAGAGACCGGTCCGCTGGCTACGAGCTGGCACAGCAACAAGTTCCTCAATCCGATCACGGACGGGGCGGTGCTTGCCGGTCTTGCATCTCAACGGCTACAAGATCAATAACCCAACCCTCCTGGCCCGCATCAGCCACGAAGAGTTGGAGGCGCTGTTCGTCGGCTACGGATACACGCCTTACTTTGTGGAAGGGAGTGACCCGCGCAGCATGCACCAGGCGATGGCGGCCACGCTGGAGCATTGTGTTCTGGAGATCCGGAAGATCCAGAGGAGGCGCGGCGCACCGGAAAGGCCGTTCGGCCGCGCTGGCCGATGATCGTGCTGCGCAGCCCCAAAGGTTGGACCGCGCCGCGGAAGGTGGGCGGACACTACCTCGAGGGCTTCTGGCGTGCGCACCAGGTCCCGATCGCGGATGTCGCCACCAACCCTGCGGACTTGAAGAGTACTTGAGAAGTGGATGCGCAGCTACAAGCCAGAGGAATTGTTCGACAAGGACGGGCGACTCATTCCCGAGTTGAAGGCGCTGGCGCCGAAGGGTCATCGGCGGATGAGCGCCAACCCCATCGCGAATGGTGGTCTTGTTACGCAAGCCACTCGACATGCCGGATTTCCGCAACTGCCGGCGTTGAAGTCAAGAAACCCGGCAAGACCATGGCCAGTAGCGTCTCCACTCTCGGCAAGTTTCTCCGGGAAGTGACGCGGCGAAACATGCACAACTTCCGGGTCTTTGGGCCAGACGAGACAGAGTCCAACCAACTCCAAGCCATCTATGAAGTTGGTGAAGAAGGTCTGGCTCGGCGAGTACTTTCCGGAAGATGCTGACGGCGGGCAGCTTGCAACGAACGGTCGAGTTATGGAGATGCTCAGCGAGCACACCGTGGAAGGGTGGCTCGAGGGTTACATTTTGAGCGGCCGGCATGGACTGATCAACAGCTATGAGCCCTTCATCCACGTCGTCGACTCGATGTTCAATCAGCACGCCAAGTGGTTGGAAAAGTGCAACGAGCTGTCGTGGCGCGCGCCGATATCGTCGCTCAACCTGCTGATCACCGGCCTGGTATGGCGGCAGGACCACAATGGTTTCACTCACCAGGATCCCGGATTTTTGGATGTTGTGGCAAACAAGAGCCCTGAAGTGGTGCGCATCTACCTGCCGCCCGATGCCAACTCGCTCCTATCGGTTGCAGACCACTGCCTGCGCAGCGTTAACTACGTCAACGTTATCGTCGCGGACAAGAAAGAGCACATCCAGTTTCTGGACATGGACGCAGGCGATCGCGCACTGCACCAAGGGTATCGGCATCTGGAGCCGGGCCAGCAACGATCAGGGGTGGAACCCGATGTGGTTATGGCCAGCTGCGGCGACGTGCCGACGACGGAATCGCTGGCCGCCACCGCCCTGCTTCGCCAGCACTTGCCGGACGCGAAGGTCAGGTTTGTGAACGTCGTCGACCTATTCAGGCTGGTGCCGCATACTGAGCACCCGCACGGTATGACGGACCGTGAGTTCGAGGCCATTTTTACACCGGACAAGCCGGTGGTCTTTAACTTTCACGGTTACCCGTGGCTGATCCATCGCCTCACCTACCGCAGGCCCGGCCAGCACAACATTCACGTGCGCGGCTACAAGGAGCAAGGCAACATCAACACGCCGCTGGAGCTTGCCATTTGTAATCAGACTGACCGCTTCAGTCTGGCCATCGATGCCATCGATCGGATGCCCCGTTTCCGTGTCACCGGCGCTGGCGTGCGCGAGGCTCTCCTCAACCAACAGATCGCGTGTAAACAACATGCCTACGAGTTCGGTATAGATCCTCCAGAGATCACGGATTGGAAATGGCCCTTTTAACATCTGGCAACCATGTCACCCACACATCAAGCGGTACCGGAGTCGGAGATCCAGGCGGATGGAGAGAACAGGAACCTGCACTGAAAACTGAAACTGAGAAAGGAATGACTTTGATGGAAACACAAACAGAAAGCAGGCCTGGTTTCCGCAAGACCAACAGGATCCAACGAGCTATCGAAGCTCATTGAGCAATACGGTTGCGGACCGGTTCAGTTCACCGGAACGAACGACGCGCTTTATGAGCGCCACCTCGTCTTTGACAACGTTATGGATGCGGCGGCGATCGGTGCTCGCGAACGTTTTGAAGCCGTCGCGCATTCCGTGCGTGATGTCCTCTCGCAACGATGGATTCGAACAGAGGAGACCTATGATCGCAAGGACCCCAAGCGTGTTTACTACCTTTCGATGGAATTCCTCATCGGTCGTTCGCTGGCTAACAATGTCACGAACCTTCTTCTTGATGACATTATCAAAAAGGACGTTCAGGAGAAAGAAGCTCGATTGGTACGAGTTACTGGAGCAGGAGCCCGACGCTGGATTGGGCAACGGAGGTCTTGGGCGCCTGGCGGCCTGCTTCCTCGATTCGATGGCTACGATGGAAATTCCGGCCATGGGTTATGGCCTCCGCTATCAATACGGTATGTTCAAGCAAACCATCCAGGACGGCTGGCAACACGAAGTTCCAGACAACTGGCTGCGTCGTCCTGACCCCTGGGAGGTCCGTCGTCAAAACGAGACGGTAGAGGTGCCACTCAACTGCTCGTTCAAGCTAAGTGGCGGAAGTTTACGCGCTGTCCTCGGCCAGCCATCCAGTCTGATCGGTGTCCCGTTCGATCGACCGGTGGTGGGTTATGGTGGCAAGACTATCAATACCCTTCGGCTCTGGGAAGCAGCGGCATCCGATTATTTTGATTTTCAAGAATTCAGCAGCGGCGATTTCGTCGGAGCGTTGGCCGAAACACTCAGGCCGAATCGCTGACTCGGGTGCTATACCCCGACGATCACACGGCCAAGGGACAAGGACTGCGCTTTGTGCAGGAATATTTTCTCGTCGCCAGTTCACTGGCGGACCTTGTCCGTCGCTTCCGCAAGACCAACACAGACTGGCGCACGCTACCCGACAAAGTCGCTATTCAGCTCAATGATACGCACCCGACGATGGCGGTGCCGGAGTTGATGCGGATTTTGCTTGATGAAGCACATCTCGGTTGGGACGAAGCTTGGGACCTTACCCAAAGGACTTTGGCCTACACCAATCACACGCTACTACCGGAAGCTCTCGAGAAATGGCCGGTCATCTGGTTTGAGCGGATGCTGCCGCGTCATCTGGAGATCATCTACGAAATCAATCGCCGCCTGATTGATGACGTCCGAAGACGCTTTCCCAAAGATGAGGGACGTGTTCAGCGCGTAAGCCTTGTAGAAGAGGGTGCCGAGCGCAAAATTCGCATGGCCAACCTTGCCATCGTCGGCTCGCATAGCACTAACGGTGTCGCGGCGATTCATTCTCAATTGCTGCGCACGATGACAGTCAAGGATCTGGCCGAATTGTTTCCCCAGCGTTTCAGCAACAAAACCAATGGCGTCACGCCCCGCCGCTGGCTGCTGATGTCAAATCCTGCGCTCTCGCAAACGATTACCGACGCCATCGGCGATGGCTGGGTGACCGATCTCAGTCAGTTGAAGAAGCTCAAACCACTGGCCGGTGACCAGGCGTTACGTCAGGCTTTTCTAAAGGCTAAACGCCAAGCCGAAGCTGCACTTTATCGACTGGCTCACGCGGACCACCGGTGAGAACGTAGATGCCGACAGTATCTTCGATTGTCAGATCAAACGCATACATGAATACAAGCGGCAACTGTTGAACGCGCTTCGGATCGTAGTGCTTTATGATCGGCTGCGTAAGAACCCGAATTCTGAGGTAACGCCGCGAACTTTCTTCTTCGCCGGCAAGGCGGCACCCGCTTATCAACTGGCCAAGGTAATCATCAAGTTCATCAACAATCTCGCCAGTATTATCGACGCGGATCCGATCGTCCGGGGACGGCTGAAGGTTCTATTCCTGCCTGACTACTGTGTTTCGATGGCAGAGCGGCTGATTCCTGCTGCTGATGTTTCCAATCAGATTTCGACCGCCGGTTACGAAGCCAGTGGCACCAGTAACATGAAGTTCATGATGAACGGGGCGTTGACCATCGGCACGCGCGATGGCGCGACTATTGAGATGGCAGAAGAAGCGGGCGAAGAAAATTTCTTTCTGTTCGGCCTGACGGCAGAACAGGTGGCGGACAGCCGTAGCTGGTATAAGCCGCAGTGGCACTATGACAATGACCCGGAGACCCGCGCCGCATTGGACCTGATCTTCTCCGACTATTTCAGCCGCAATGAGCCGGGCGTCTTTGCTCCACTGCGGGACGCGCTTCTGACCAACGGCGACTACTACATGCATCTGGCGGATCTCAAGTCCTATCTGGAGGCAGACCAGCAGCTATGCGACCTCTACGCCGACCCGGCGGGATGGTCTCGCAAGGCGATCTTAAATGTGGCTGGCTCCGGAAAATTCTCCAGCGACCGAACGATTGCCGAATATGCGGCCGACATCTGGAATGCAAAGGCGTGTCCCGTTTCCTAGTGACGAATGGCAGAGAGAGGACTGAGACACATGCCAATTTCCCCACTTGCAGGCAAGCCGGCCCCAAAAGAGCTGCTGGTGGATCTGACTCGGCTGGAACAGGAATATTATGAGCGCCGCCCCGACTTAGGAAACCCGAACCAGCTGGTAAGCTTCGGCACGAGCGGCCATCGAGGCTCGCCGCTGCATGGGTCATTTACCGAATCGCACATTCTGGCCATTACTCAGGCGATTTGTGATTACCGGCGCAGCCGCGGGTACGATGGCCCACTTTACATGGGTAAGGACACGCATGCGGTGTCCGGACCGGCCCAACGCACCGCATTAGAGGTGCTGGCGGCCAACAACGTGGAGACGATCATCCAGAGAGACGACGGCTTCACGCCGACGCCAGTCATCTCGCGAGCCATCCTCGTTTATAACCGGAATCGTAAAGAGCACTTCGCCGACGGCATTGTTATCACGCCTTCGCACAACCCGCCGGCGGACGGAGGCTTCAAGTACAATCCGCCTAATGGCGGGCCAGCTGACACCGACGTAACACGATGGGTTGAGCGCCGCGCCAATGAGCTGTTACGCGACGGGACCGGCATAAAACGCGTGCCATTTGCTGCGGCGATCAAGGCTAACACAACACACCAGGAAGATTTCGTGCTGCCCTATGTCGAGGATCTGAGAAACGTCATCGATATGGACGCGATCCGCGGCGCTGGCCTGAAGCTGGGTGTAGACCCACTTGGCGGTGCCGCCGAGCCGTACTGGGAGCCAATCAACTCCGTCTATCACTTAGACATCGCCGTCGCGAACCCAACAATCGATCCGACTTTCTCGTTCATGACTGTCGATCACGACGGCCAAATACGCATGGACCCATCGAGTCCGTATGCGATGGCGCGTCTCGTGGACCTCAAGAATCAGTATGACGTCGCTTTCGCCAACGATCCAGACTCCGACCGGCACGGCATCGTTACGCCTTCCTCCGGGTTGATGAATCCAAATCACTACCTGGCTGTGGCCATACGCTATCTGCTGACCCATCGGCCTAACTGGCCGGCTCACGTCGCGGTCGGCAAGACCTTTGGTCAGTAGCAGCATGATTGATCGTGTGGTGCACAAGCTCGGGCGCTCGCTTTGTGAGGTGCCGGTGGGCTTCAAGTGGTTCGTGCCAGGGTTGTTCGATGGCTCGCTCTGTTTTGGCGGCGAGGAAAGCGCGGGAGCAAGCTTCCTCAGGAAGGACGGCACCGTTTGGACGACCGACAAGGACGGCCCAATCATGGACCTACTGGCAGCGGAGATCACCGCGCGCACGGGCAAGGACCCGGGCGAGTTATATCAAGAACTAACAACCGAGTTCGGCACGCCATACTACACGCGCATCGATGCGCCAGCGACCCCGGATCAGAAAGCGCGGCTGCAAAAGTTGTCGCCCGCAGCGGTTGCCACTGATACTCTCGCCGGCGAGCCGATCACAGCCAAACTGACTTCCGCCCCAGGTAACGGCGCCCCGATCGGCGGGCTGAAGGTCGTGACCGATAATGGCTGGTTCGCGGCCCGGCCTTCCGGCACCGAGAACATCTACAAGATCTATGCGGAGAGCTTCAAGGATCAAAGTCATTTGGCCGCGATCGTGCAGGAAGCTCAAGAAATTGTGACCGATGCACTAAGATCGCCTGATCTCGGCTCTTCAGGAACAGGAGGTGCGCTGATGAGCAACGACACGCGGTCCGAATCTTCCTCCATTTCCATCGTCCTACCGTGCCTCTGGCTTGCTTTTGCATGTTACGTCGTTGCCCTCGCCCTACGGCATTGGCGACGTGGGACCAAGCTGCGATCGCGTGGATCGATCAACTTTGCGATGCAGGACAAAGCTGGTGGCAGGCGTTGCCCTTGGGCCCGACGGGTTACGGCAACTCTCCTTATCAATCGCTGTCGTCCTTTGCCGGCAACGGCCTTCTGATCAGCCCAGACTGGCTCATCGAGGATGGCTTGTTAAGCGCCAGTGACTGCGCGGCGCCCTCATTCTCTCCATCCGCCGTCGATTACAACGCGGTTATCCCGTTCAAACACCGGTTGCTCGAGAAAGCTTGGACCAATTTTGTTAGAGCGGGATCCGCGGAGTTACGAGTTGCCTTTGAACAGTTCTGCCACGAGCAGGCGCACTGGTTGGAAGATTACGCGCTCTTTCGGGCGCTCAAAATCCGGCACAATGGCGCTTACTATCTCGAGTGGCCGACGGAGTTGGTCCAGCGTGTGCCGAAAGCTTTGGCCCAGGCCCGGCGTGATCTCGCGAATCAAGTCGATCAAGTTTGTTTTGCTCAATTCCTATTGTTTCGCCAAGGGGCACGGCTTGAGAAACATGCCAGAGCTAAAGGCGTGCGCCTGATTGGCGATCTACCCTTTTTTGTTTCTCCGGACTCGAGTGACGTGTGGGCCAACCCGGAGCTATTCTTGTTGGACGACCAACGAAAGCCGCGCTTCGTGGCGGGCGTGCCCCCGGATTATTTCAGTGCTCAGGGTCAGCTCTGGGGCAACCCGGTCTACAACTGGGAGACGCTGCGGCAAACTGGCTATCGCTGGTGCATCGATCGTTTGCGCGCTCTGCTCGCGCACGTGGATGTGATTCGTCTGGATCATTTCCGCGCGTTCGCAGCGGCGTGGCATGTTCCGGCCGGGGCACCTACCGCCCAGTCCGGCCAGTGGGTGCCGGGTCCGGGCGCCGATTTCTTCAACGCGGTGAAGAAAGAGTTAGGCGGACTACCGTTCATTGCTGAGGATTTGGGTTTGATCACAGCGGACGTTAATGCGCTCCGCGATCAGTTTCAGGTGCCTGGGACCCGTGTCCTGCAATTTGCCTTCGACGGCAATTCGGATAACCCATACCTCCCTCACAACTACCCCTCAAACGCGGTCGTATATACCGGGACGCATGACAATCCCACAAGCCGTGGATGGTACGAAGAGTTGCCACCGTATCAGCGGCAGAACTTGTGGCGTTACCTCAACTCACCGCAGAGTGACAGTCGCGAGGTCGCCTGGCACTTGATGCGTCTGGCGTGGTCGTCTCCGGCTGCGCTGGCGATCGCTCCTCTACAAGATCTTCTCAATCTCGGGGCAGAGGCTCGAATGAACGTCCCCGGTCGTGCGGAAGGCAACTGGAGCTGGCGTTGTACCGAAGAGTTGTTATCGACGGCTGATTTTCACTGGCTGCGGGACCTGACAAGAAGCTCAAACCGCCTGCACATGCTTCCAAATCCAGCGATCGAAATGGCGGAGGCTGCGTTATGACACCGAGCCCAATTGTTTTTCTAGTCGATGCCAACAACACATCACTCCGCCTGGCTAGTCAACAATGGGCTCAATTCGTTACGAGGTAACAAAAATGAAAGCAACTCAACTGCTTCACAACCTGGGTCAAAGTCTGTGGCTCGACAACATTACGCGCGACCTGCTTAACAGCGGCACACTCAAGCGCTATATCGACGAGCTTTCCGTGACGGGGCTCACTTCGAATCCCACGATCTTCGACCACGCGATTAAAAACAGCAGCTCGTACGACGCTGCGATCCGCAAGAAACTTGATGAGGGTAAGTCCGGAGAGAGGCTGTTCTTCGAGCTGGCACTTGAGGATCTCACGCGGGCGGCCGATCTGTTTCGACCCATCTTTGACCGGACTAACGGCGTCGACGGATGGGTGTCATTGGAGGTATCGCCTCTGCTTGCGCACGACACCGCCAGCACCCTCGCCGCGGCTAAGAGTTTGCACGCTCGGGCGAGGCGCCCAAACCTGTTAATCAAGATTCCTGGCACTAAAGAAGGCCTGCCCGCAATCGAAGAGTCGATCTTCGCCGGTGTGCCTATCAACGTCACGTTACTGTTTTCACGCGAGCATTACATCGCAGCAGCTGAGGCTTTTTTGCGCGGGATCGAGCGACGCATCGATGCCGGACTTAAATCCGACATCGGCTCCGTAGCCTCGGTTTTCGTCAGCCGGTGGGACGCCGCAGTCGCAGGCAAGGTGCCAGCCGCGCTGAACAACAAACTCGGTATCGCGATAGCAAAGCGCACTTACAAGGCCTACCGCGAGTTGCTCGGCTCACCTCGTTGGGAGCGGATCTACAACGCCGGAGCCCGTCCGCAACGCTTGTTATGGGCGAGCACAGGAACCAAGGATCCCAAGGCATCCGATGTGCTATATATCAAGGCGCTTGCTGCGCCTTTCACGGTAAACACCATGCCCGAGGGAACTTTGAAAGCCCTCGCCGATCACGGGGATCTCAGCGAGATCATGTCGGCCGACGGCGGCGATTGCGAAGCAGTGCTGGACCAATTTGCGGCGGCGGGCATCGACATCGATGACCTGGCCGCAAGGCTCCAGGACGATGGGGCTAAATCGTTCGTTAGTTCCTGGAACGAGCTCATGGAGGTTATCGCTTCCAAGAGCGCAACCCTTGCGAAGGCCGGCTGAATACATGGAGGGCTCAATGAATGTGCTGGTTGTCGATGTAGGCGGAACCCACGTGAAGATTCTCGCTACAGGCCAAAAACAACGTCGGGAATTTCCATCGGGCCCCAAGTTAACCCCCAAACAGATGGTCGCTGGCGTCAAGAAGCTTGCCAAGGATTGGAAGTATGACGCGATATCGATTGGTTATCCCGGGGTAGTCGTTGGAAATCGGCCCGTTGCGGATCCGTATAACCTTGGAAACGGGTGGGCCGGATTCGATTTTGGAGCCGCGTTCAAGTGTCCGGTCAAGGTAATCAACGATGCCGCCATGCAAGCATTGGGAAGCTACAAGCATGGCAAGATGCTCTTCCTCGGGCTGGGTACCGGGCTCGGTTCCGCCATGGTGGTGGATGGCATCGTCGAACCGATGGAGCTCGGCCACCTCCCGTACCGGAAGCGCACCTTTGAAGACTATGTTGGGGTCGCTGGACGCAAGCGCCTGGGACAGAAGAAATGGGAACAGGCGGTTAAGGATGTAATAGCTCGCCTGATTGCCGCCCTCGAACCCGAGGATGTGGTTCTGGGAGGAGGAAACGTCAAAAATCTGAAAAAGTTGCCTCCCGGTTGCAGGGCGGGCGACAATGCCTGAATGCATTCGTGGGAGGATTTCGCGTTTGGGAGAAAACCGATCGAGGGAATCGCTCTAAATCCAAACGAACAGTTTCGAGAGCCACGAGGAAACCTGGGAGATAAACCGTCGTGCACAAAGAGTTCCGAGTCCGTGTTTCGATTGTGATCGTCATTCTTTGCTGCTCAGCGGCTGTGGCGCGTTCTCAAGATATCAGTGAAGCGTCCGCCGGCACGCGATCCCTGGGACCGCTGCCGTTTCAGCTGATCCTGCCGCGCGAGCATCTGCTGGGAGACTGGTACGGCACGCGCACATGGCTCGAGGACCGGGGCATCGTTCCAACGTTGACGTTCGTTACCGACTCTTTAGGTAACCCGAGCGGCGGAAAGGAACAGGGCTTCACGACGGCCAACAATGTGGGGCTCGATCTGAATTTCGATTTGGAAAAGCTGTGCGGTCTCGAGGGCGGCTCGTTTTTGCTCTCAATGTCATATCGTTTCGGTGGGAGCCTGTCGGCGAATTACATCCACAACGTCTTTACTGTTCAGCAAGTCTTCGGCGGCGAAACATTTCATCTGATCAACCTGGCCTACCAGCAGAAACTATTTGATGATCGCGTCGAACTCCGACTCGGCCGCATCGCTACTGGCGACGACTTCCTAGTCTCGCCCTACAACTACGTCTTCGTACAAAATGGCTTCGATGGCAATCCGGTAGGCATTTTCTTCAACTCCCCGGTATGACCGCCTATCCCAATGACACCTGGGGAGCTCTTGTCAAAGTAAGACCGACCGCGAGGACCTACATCATGGGTGGCGTCTACAACGGCGACCCGTCCATCCGCGACAACAGTAACCACGGCGTGGATTTCTCGATGGATGGACCGCTGTTCGCAATTGCGGAGATTGCGTATCAACCGAACAGCCTTGCCGGGTGATCGTGGCTTGATCGGTAATTACAAAGCCGGCTTTTGGTACGACAACAGTCGCTTCAGCGACTTCAATACTGGCGAATTTGAACGCGGAAACTGGGGATTCTACACCCTGTTTGATCAAGTTCTCGTTAGGTTCGGAGAGCAAGGAAGTCATCGTGGTTTTGGTATTGCCGGCTCGTTCTTAGTGTCGCCCGATCAGTCCATCAGCCAGATGCCCTATTTTTTCACGGCTGCTCTTGTTACGCGCGGCATCTTCCCCTCGCGTCCGGTCGACATAATCGGCTTGGGCGTTGTCTACGGTCATTTTAGCAATGACCTGCAGAATTTTCAGCGGCGGGCGCAACAGCTGGATCCAAATGTTGGAGTGCAGTCGCACGAGACGGTGGTGGAGTTGACTTACCGCCTGGCTTTGCTCAAGAGCGCGCTCTACTTCCAGCCGGACCTGCAGTATGTCTTCCGGCCGGGCGGCACCGGCCGGATTTCAGACGCGCTCGTCCTTGGTGCTCAAGTTGGCGTCAATTTCTGAACTATTGATGGCCGCCATCATTCAGTCTTTTCCCATCTACCAAGATTCTCTAAAATTTAGACGGTGAAAAGCTTGAGAACAATGGAAGGCAGAAGAATTCGGAATGGATAACCAGCGAATGCCGTTTCTCCGCGACGTCCACGCGACGACGTAGTTCCGCCTATGTAATCGCGCTTTCCTGCGTGGCGGCGATCGGTGGCTTTCTTTTTGGTTTCGACAGCGGCGTCATTAACGGGGCCGTCGACGCCCTGGCGAAGGCGTTCGGCACTCAAGCGGCAGGCACCGGCTTTGCCGTGGCTTCGGTCTTGCTTGGCTGTGCCGTAGGTGCCTTCGGCGCAGGCACGCTCGCCGACTCTCTCGGCCGGCGCCCGACCATGCTTTTGAACGCAATCCTCTTTTTCGCAAGCGCTGTGGCGACAGGAGCCGCTAACTCGGCTGGGGTTTTCATCGCGGCGAGGATTGCCGGCGGCATAGCGATCGGCGCCGCCAGCGTATTGGCCCCGATGTACATCGCGGAAGTGGCTCCCGCGCACATACGCGGCCGCCTGGCCTCACTGCAGCAGATGGCCATTGTGACTGGACTGTTCTGCGCCTTTCTGAGCAATGACATCCTGGCCAGGCTTGCTGGCGGAGCTAGCGCGATCTTCTGGGGTGGGGCGCCGACTTGGCGCTGGATGTTCTGGATGGAAGCACGTGCCGGCAGCCGCGTTTCTGATAGGTACTCATGCTAATCCCTGAGTCGCCGCGCTTTCTTATTTTCCGTGGCAAGCACGAGCGAGCACGTGAAATCTTCGCGCGCATTGGTGCCGATGCCGAGAAACTGGTGCGGGAGGTCGAGCAAAGCCTGAAAGGGGAACATCGCCCGCGTTTGTCGGATCTCATTATTCCAGGCACGAGACGTATCGCTCCAGTGCTTTGGGTGGGGATGGGTTTGGCGGCTTTTCAGCAATTTGTCGGTATCAATATCATCTTTTATTACGGCGAGATCCTGTGGAAAGCAGCGGGGGCAACGGAACAATGGGCCCTGCGCATTAACCTGCTCACCGGCTTGGTCAACATACTCGCCACGATCCCGGCGATAATGCTCGTTGATCGCATCGGCCGCAAACCGTTGCTGTTGGTCGGATCGGTTGGCATGGCTTTGACGCTCGGCGCCATGGCAGTTGTATTTGGCACCGCCAGCGTAGGTCCTGACGGGAAGCCGTTGCTCAGTCATATGGCGGCGGTGGCGGGATTAACGGCGGCGAACCTGCACATCGTTGCCTTCGCTATGTCGTGGGGGCCGGTGATGTGGGTGCTGCTAGGCGAGATGTTTCCCAATCAACTGCGGGGAGCGGCTCTCGCTGTTTCCGGCGCCACCAATTGGGCTGGCTAACTTCGCCGTTACCGTCACTTTCTTGCCGCTGTTGAGCGCAGTCGGTCTCGCGGGTGCTTACGCGCTCTATGCCGTAGCCGCAGCGATCTCACTCCCATTTGTATGGGTTGCTGTGCGGGAGACAAAAGGCAAAACGCTGGAACAAATGAAGGACACTACGAACCTAAGTCAGGCTTTGGGTTCTGTTGAAAAGAATCTAGGGATAGCAATGCACGACTAGAACGGAATGAAAGGAACATAATAATGGATCCAACAACAAAATCAGTCACCGAGCGTGGCGCATGGAATGCTCTGGTCGCTCATTATCAGCAACGTCCGAGAGCTGCATCTGCGGAAACTTTTTGCGGATGATCCCACACGCGGCAAGCGCATGACCATCGAGGCGGTAGGTTTATATCTGGATTACTCGAAGAATCGCGTCACCGACGAAACCCTGAAGCTACTCGTGCAGCTCGCAGACGAGTCGGGATTGCGCGGGCGGATCGACGCCATGTTTCGGGGCGACAAGATCAACATCACGGAAAACCGCGCCGTTCTGCACGTGGCGCTGCGGGCACCGAAAGGGGCATCGATCGTTGTCGATGGCGAGAACGTTGTCCCGCAAGTCCACGCCGTTCTCGACAAGATGGCCGACTTCTCCAACCGCGTGAGAAGCGGCGCGTGGAAAGGTTACACTGGCAAGCGCATTCGCAACGTCATCAACGTTGGTATCGGTGGCTCTGATCTCGGACCAGTCATGGCCTATGAAGCATTGAAGCATTACAGCGACCGAAGCATGACGTTTCGGTTCGTTTCCAACGTCGACGGTACCGATTTCGCTGAGGCCGTTCACGACCTGGACCCTGCAGAAACGCTTTTCATCATTTCTTCAAAAACATTCACAACCCTGGAAACGATGACGAATGCGCGCACCGCGCGCGATTGGTTACTTGCAGGTCTCGGAGGCGATGAAAAGGCGGTCGCCAAACATTTTGTTGCGGTGTCGACCAATGCTTCGGAAGTGGCGAAGTTCGGCATTGATACTGCCAACATGTTCGGGTTCTGGGATTGGGTCGGCGGACGCTATTCGATGGATTCGGCGATCGGCCTTTCAACGATGATTGCGATCGGCCCGGATAACTTTCGCGCCATGTTGGACGGCTTCCACCAAATGGACGAGCACTTCCGCACAGCCCCTTTGAGCGCAACCTGCCGGTTCTCATGGGGCTACTGGCTGTTTGGCATACACGACTTTTTCGGCGCACAGACAGTAGCGGTTCTTCCATACGAGCAATACCTGAAGCGATTCCCGGCTTATCTCCAACAGCTGACAATGGAGAGCAATGGCAAACACGTCACACTTGATGGAAGCAAAGTCCCCTGCGATACCAGCCCTGTTTACTGGGGTGAGCCGGGAACTAACGGCCAGCATTCTTTTTACCAGTTGATCCATCAGGGAACGCGACTCATTCCCTGCGACTTCATAGCGTTCTACCAAACGCTAAATCCGCTCGGCCGTCACCACGATATTCTCCTCGCGAATGTGTTCGCCCAAGCCGAGGCGCTGGCTTTCGGCAAGACACCCGAGCAAGTCAAGGCGGAGGGCACGCCGGACTGGCTCGTGCCACACCGGGTCTTCGAGGGTAACCGCCCATCGAACACGATTCTGGCCGAGCGGCTCACTCCAGAAACCCTCGGTAAACTCGTCGCTCTCTACGAGCACAGCGTCTTTACACAGGGTACGATTTGGAACATCGACTCGTTCGACCAGTGGGGTGTCGAGCTAGGCAAGCAATTGGCCCAGCGGATTATCCCAGAACTCGAGAGCAAGGAGAAACCTGCTCTTAACCACGATAGCTCAACCAATAACCTGATTTATCAATACCGAAAATCGAAGAATGCAAATTGAAGGAGGCGTTATGAAATCGATCGACTTGAACGAACAACAACTGCAGAAGATGAAGACACATCCCGGCTTCATTGCCGCGCTGGATCAAAGCGGTGGCAGCACTCCCGGCGCACTGCGTCTTTACGGAATCAAAGAAGGTGCGTGGTCCAACGAGGACGAGATGTTTGCGATCGTGCACCAGATGCGCACGCGCATGATTACCAGCCCCGGCTTTACCGGAGAGCGGATTATTGGCGCCATCCTGTTCGAGAACACCATGGACAGGGACATCGAGGGGCAACCTACGGCTGACTATCTTTGGAACGTAAAACGTGTGGTGCCGTTTCTGAAAGTGGACAAGGGCCTTGCTGCTGAGAAGGACGGGGTCCAACTGATGAAGCCCATGCCCGCGCTTGCCGCGCTGCTCGAGAAAGCTAAAGCGAAGCGCATATTCGGAACCAAGATGCGCTCGGTCATCAAGCAAGCCAGCGAAGCAGGCATCAAGGACATCGTGAACCAGCAGTTCGAGCTAGCTGCGCAGATCATTGCCGCCGAACTGATGCCGATCGTCGAGCCGGAAGTTGACATTCACTGCCCGGAAAAGGCCAAGGCCGAAGCGATTACTCAAGGCGGCTATTCTTGAGAAGCTCAACCAACTACCAGCAGGGCCAGCTGGTCATGCTCAAGCTTACGCTACCAGAGCAAGACAACTTCTACGCTGATTTCGTCAAACATCCCAAAGTCTTGAGGGTGGTTGCGTTGTCCGGCGGTTATTCGCGGGAAGAAGCCAACGACCGCTTGCGCCGGAATCACGGCGTTATCGCGAGCTTTTCGCGGGCCCTGGCAGAAGGGCTCTCGGCCCAGCAATCCGATGCCGAGTTCAACGCCATGCTGGATAAATCCATTCAGAGTATCTTTGAGGCATCCAACACTTAGACTGCGCGCAGCAACGTCAATTAAAAGAGGAAGGAATAACAATGCAACTTGGAATGATTGGACTCGGCCGAATGGGCGCAAACATGGTTCGCCGGCTACTGAAGAATGGACAGGAATGCGTGGTGTTCGACCGTTCACCTAATGCGGTCAACGACCTCGTCAAAGAGAAAGCAAGTGGAGCTACTTCCCTGGCAGACTTGGTGACCAAGCTCGACCGGCCGCGAGCTATCTGGCTGATGGTTCCGGCGGCGGTGGTCGATGAGACGATCGGCGAGCTATCACCGCTGCTTGAACCTGGCGATATCATTATCGACGGCGGCAACTCCTACTACGTGGATGACATAGAACGGGCGAAGGGACTGCGCTCGTTAGGTATTCACTATATCGATGTCGGGACGAGCGGCGGCATCTGGGGCTTGGAGCGTGGCTACTGTATGATGATCGGTGGTGATAAGGAGATAGTTCAACGCTTAGATCCGATCTTTGCCGCGCTTGCGCCGGGCATCGGCAACGTGCCGCGCACGCCGGGCCGCGAGAAACTCGGGGGCACGGCCGAACAAGGTTACTTGCATTGTGGACCTAACGGCGCCGGGCACTTCGTCAAAATGATCCATAACGGCATCGAATACGGAATCATGGCCGCTTACGCCGAGGGTATCGGCATTCTGAATGCCGCTGACGCGGGGAAGAGTCAGAGTGAGGTGGATGCCGAGACTACGCCGTTGCGCGATCCGGAGCACTACCAGTATGAGCTCAACCTCGCTGATATTTCGGAAGTTTGGCGGCGCGGCAGCGTCATCGCTTCGTGGTTACTGGATCTGACCGCAACTGCGCTCGCGACAGACGCCCAGCTAGCGAAGTTCGGCGGCAGAGTTTCCGATTCCGGCGAAGGTCGTTGGACGATTAAGGCGGCCATCGATGAAGGCGTGCCGGTGCCGGTGTTAACGACCGCCTGTACGAGCGGTTCTCATCGCGTGGTGACGCTGATTACGCCGACAGGCTGCTTTCCGCGATGCGCTTTGGTTTCGGCGGTCACTTGGAAAAATCCGCCAAATGAGGAGCACAGCATGAACGTTCCCCATTCGGATGCGTTGGTCTTCTTCGGTGCCACGCGGCGATCTCGCCTACAAGAAAATCTTTCCGTCGTTGCAAGCGATGGTCAAACGCGGCCACCTCGACGTGCCGGTTATCGGGGTGGCCAAGGCAGGTTGGAATGTCGATCAGCTCCGAGCGCGGGCGCGAGACAGCGTCGAGAAACACGGCGGAGGAGTCGATCCGGCGGCCTTCGACAAGCTGTGCGGCCTGCTGCGTTATGTTGATGGCGACTACAAAGACGCGGCTACCTTTCAGGCCATCCGCAAGGAGCTAGACTCTGCGGAGCGGCCGGCGCATTACCTCGCCATCCCGCCTGCGCTGTTCGGCCTCGTCGTGGAACAGCTAACCAAGGCACGCTGCACCAGTGGTGCTCGTGTCATCGTTGAAAAACCCTTCGGTCACGACCTCATCTCGGCGCAGGAACTCAATCGGATTCTGCTCGGCACTTTCGACGAGCAGCACATCTTTCGCATCGATCATTACTTGGGAAACGAGCGGTGCGTAACATGGTTTTCTTGCGGTTCGAGAATGCAATTCTGGAGTCGTTCTGGAACCGCAATCAGGTCGAGAGCGTCCAGATAACCATGGCGGAAGCGTTTCGGTGTTCAAGGCCGCGGGGCGTTCTACGATCAAACCGGCGCGATCCGCGACGTGGTTCAAAATCACCTGTTCCAGATTTTGGTGAACCTGGCGATGGAGCCACCGGTGAGAACCGATAGTGAAACGATCCGCGACGAAAAGGTTAAGGTCCTGAAGGCTATTCGGCCTCTGGAGGCAAAGAATCTTGTTCGCGGTCAGTTTCGTGGTTACCGGAAGGAAAACGGCGTGGCCCCGGATTCGAAAGTCGAAACCTTCGCCGCTTTGCAGTTGAACGTGGATTCCTGGCGCTGGCAAGGCGTCCCGTTCTACATCCGGGCCGGGAAGTCGTTGCCAGTAACGTGCACCGAGATCGTCGTCCGCTTGCGCCAGCCGCCCATCGTCTTTCCAACCTGCTGTCGTGTCCCGCAACTATTTTCGATTCCGCGTCAGTCCTGACGTCACGGCTGCCTTTGGTCTGACGGTGATGGATTCAGCAAGAGAAGATGATCGGCGAACAAGTGGAGTTGCTGGCGAGCCACTATCCCGGTGCGGAGGAGATGGATGCTTACGAACGCGTGCTCGGTGACGCCATGGCGGGAGACGCCACCTTGTTTGCCCGGGAGGACTATGTGGAAGAAGCCTGGCGCATCGTCGATCCGGTGCTGAAGGCCGGCACGCCAGTCTACGAATACGAGCCCGGTACCTGGGGACCGAGTGAAGTCGACCAAAGAGTCGCACCTCCCGGAGGCTGGGAAAACCCGACGATGAGCAGCTGAAAGATTGGAGTGATGGAGTACTGGAGTATTGGGTTCTAAAAACATCACTCCAGTACTCCAACCTCAGCGTAGGAACTGCCATGAACGTTGAGATACTTATTGATGCGGACGCAGTGGCGCGGAAGGCTGCCGAGATTATCGCCGCGGAAGCCCGCGCGACTGTGGCGGAGCGTGGCCGCTTCATTATGGCCGTTAGCGGTGGTCATACCCCGTGGAAAATGCTGCGTGCCCTGGCAAACGAAAAGGTACGCTTGGGAAGGCGTGCGCGTGGTGCAGGTTGACGAGCGCGTAGCGCCAGCCGGAGACCCAGATCGAAATCTCAGTCACTTGCGTGAAAGCTTGCTCGAGCACGCGCCGCTGCGACCCGAGCAGATCCTTGCCATGCCAGTGGAGTGGCCTGACCTGGACGCCGCGGCCATACGCTACGCAATGACTCTCAAGGAGATCGCCGGCTCGCCGCCGGTGCTCGACCTCGCTCATCTGGGCCTCGGACCAGATGGCCACACTGCCTCGCTGGTTCCCGGAGATCCTGTTCTGAACGTCACCGACTCAGATGTCGCGCTGACTGGAGTCTACCAAGGGAGGCGTCGGATGACGTTGACGTATCCGATCCTCAATCGTGCCCGTCGCGTTCTGTGGTTGGTAACTGGGAACGATAAGGTGGACGCGCTCGCGCGCTTACGCGAAGCCGATACATCGATTCCGGGCGGCAAGATTCATCGGGATCAAGCAGTGGTGCTGGCCGATCAGGCGGCGGCAGGGACGAACTGAGAGTGAAGGGAAGCATATGCGTATTGGAATTGCTACCGATCACGGTGGATTTAGTTTGAAGGAAGAATTGACTCAGCCAGCTTCGCGCAGCGGGACATGAGGTCGTCGATTTCGGCGCACATCACCTGAGCGAGGGCGATGACTATCCCGATTACGTTCTCCCGCTCGCGCAGAGCAGTGGCTACTCAGGAAGGTAGAGCGGGGAGTAGCGATTTGCGGCAGCGGCGTCGGCGCATCGGTCTGCGCGAATAAGGTCCCTGGCATCCGAGCTGCGTTAATTCACGACCATTTTTCGGCCAGGCAGGGCGTCGAGGACGATCACATGAACGTGCTTTGTATGGGCGGCAGGACTGTCGGACCAGCCGTCGCCTGGGATCTCGTTCAAACGTTTCTCGCAGCCGAGTTCAGTCAAGCGCCGCGACATTTGCGTCGCTTGGGCAAAATAGCTTCGCTGGAGGCACAAAAAGAATAGGCAAAAACCGACGGAGAGAAACTATGACAGACGAGGAGATGACTCAATTAGCGATCAACACAATTCGCACGCTCTCGATAGATGCGGTCCAGCAGGCCAAGTCCGGGCATCCCGGTACACCAATGGCGCTAGCCCCGCTGATTTACACGATCTGGAATCGCGTTATGCGCTTCGATCCCGAGGACCCCATCTGGCCTAACCGCGACCGTTTCGTCTTATCGAATGGCCACGCTTCGATGCTGCTCTGGTCAGTGCTCCATCTCACCCGCACACAAGGCGGTCAATGCTAATTACGAAAGACTCGGGCACGTGTCAGTATCTCTTGATGATATTCGGCACTTTCGCCAGCTCGACAGCAAAGCCCCGGGCATCCCGAGTACCATTGGGTATCGGGAGTGGAGACTACGACCGGTCCGCTTGGGCAAGGTGTTGCCACGAGTGTGGGAATGGCGATTGCCCAGAAGTGGCTCGCCCACCGTTACAACCGTCCGCGCTTTGATATTTTTGATTACAACATTTACGCCGTGTGCGGAGACGGCTGCCTGATGGAAGGAATTTCATCGGAAGCAGCCTCGCTGGCCGGTCACCTTGGCCTCGATAATCTGTGCTGGGTCTACGACAACAATCACATTACCATTGAGGGTAAGACGCGCATCACTTTCACGGAGGATGTCGAGGCGCGATTTTTGGCTTACGGCTGGAACGTCTTGCGTGTCGGCAACGCAAACGACCTCGAGCGCATCGAGCAGGCTCTCGAAATCTTTCGTAAGACGAAAGAACGTCCCACGTTCATCGTCCTGGACAGCCATATTGGCTATGGTTCACCTCATAAACAGGATACTGCCGCGGCGCACGGCGAGCCGCTTGGCGACGATGAAGTTCGATTATGCAAGCGCGCCTACGGCTGGCCCGAGGACAAAACGTTTCTTGTTCCTGACGGCGTGTATGAACACTTCGCTGCTGGTATAGGCGCGCGCGGCGCAGAAGCTCGAAGGAAATGGACCGAACTGTTTGCAGCTTATCGAACTGAGTATCCGGACGCTGCGACCGAGATCGAATTGATGCAGCGGCGCGAACTCCCGTCCGGTTGGGATCGCAACCTCCCGGTGTTCGCAGCGGATCCGAAGGGAATTGCTGGGCGCGATGCCTCGGGCAAAGCGCTGAATGTTCTGGCTCAAAACATTCCCTGGTTTCTCGGAGGGTCAGCCGATCTTGGCCCGTCGAATAAGACCATTCTCAACTATGAAGGCGCTGGAGACTTCCAAGCTGATAATCCGGGCGGGAAGAATCTCCATTTCGGCATCCGCGAGCATGCGATGGGTGCGATTGTAAATGGCCTTTCCTTGTCCAAGCTGCGCCCGTACGGAGCAACGTTCTTCATCTTTAGCGACTACGCACGGCCAGCGATCCGGCTATCGGCTTTGATGGAACTGCCTACCATTTTTGTTTTCACACACGACGCGATGGGCGACGGCGAAGACGGTCCTACTCATCAACCGGTAGAGCATCTGGCTTCGCTGCGGGCAATTCCAGGCCTCGTGACTCTTCGACCGGGCGACGCCAACGAGGTTATCGAAGCCTACCGCTACATCATGCAACTGCGTCACGAACCTGCTGTGCTGGTGCTGTCCCGCCAGCCACTGCCGACGCTCGATCGGAAAAGTACGCACCGGCATCCGGAGTCGCGCGTGGCGCCTACGTTCTTGCAGACGCGCCCGGTGGCGATCCCGAAGTCGTTCTTATCGCATCGGGGAGTGAAGTCAGTCTCGCTGTGGAGGCGCACGAGAAGCTCATTGCTGAAGGCATCCGGTCGCGTGTCGTATCCATGCCGTCTTGGGACATATTCGAACATCAGACGCAGGAATATCGAGATAGCGTCCTGCCACCGCATGTAACAGCACGGGTCGCGATCGAGCAGGCGTCGACTTTCGGGTGGGAGCGATACGTGGGCCTGCGGGGCTGTGTTGTTGGAATGAAAACGTTTGGGGCATCCGCACCGCTCAAAGAACTTCAGAGAAAATTCGGGTTCGAACCGGACCAGGTGGTCACGGTCGCAAAAGACTTGCTCGCTAGAAATCAGCGCAGTCCTGCGTCCGCGGCAGCGTGAGCTCGCTGAAGCATCTCAATCGCTCGTTCATTCCGGTGGCAGAAGAAAGCAAAGAAGGACGAAGTTCTCCGCTCGGGAGCAACCGTTTCTGCCGATGGGACAAATTTTAGCGTCTACTCAAAGCACGCAACAGGGATCGAACTCCTCCTCTTTGATTGTGTTGATGATGCTCGGCCCAGCGCGTGTGATCTCGATCGATCCCGCGACCAACCGGACATATCACTACTGGCACGTTTTCGTACCGGGGTGAAAGCAGGGCAGATCTACGGTTATCGAGTTAACGGAGCTTTCGATCCTCCGAGTGGAATGCGTTTCGATCCTGCCAAAGTCCTCCTCGATCCTTATGGACGCGGCGCGGTTGTTCCAAAGAACTACAGTCGCGACGCCGCCCGATTGAAAGGCGACAACGCGGCGACGGCGATTAAAAGCGTCGTGACAGATCCGCGTACTTACGACTGGGAGGGAGACGCACCGCTCAAGACGCCTTCGTCCCAAACGATCGTTTATGAAATGCACGTGCGCGGATTCACCTGCCACCCGAGTTCCGGCGTCGCGGAGAAAAACGCGGCACCTTTGCCGGCCTGATCGAGAAGATTCCATATCTCAAAGAACTCGGAGTAACGGCAGTCGAACTCATGCCGGTATTCCAGTTTGATCCTCAAGATGCTCCGCCCGGGCGAGTCAATTACTGGGGCTATGCGCCGGTTTCATTCTTTGCACCGCACCAGGCGTACAGTTCGCGCCAGGATCGCGCTGGGGCCATTGGACGAATTTCGCGACATGGTTAAGGCGCTGCACCGTGCCGGTATCGAGGTCATTCTCGACGTTGTGTTCAACCACACTGCCGAAGGCAATCACGACGGGCCGACTTTGAGTTTTCGCGGACTGGACAATCCCACCTACTACATTCTCGAACAAGATCGCTCGCGCTACGCGAATTACAGCGGCACGGGAAACACGCTCAACGCGAATCATCCTATTGTCCGCCGGATGATCCTCGACAGCCTCCGCTACTGGGTCAAAGAAATGCATGTCGACGGCTTCCGATTCGACCTGGCGGCGATCCTTGAGCGCGATGAGTCAGGGCAACTGATGCCGAATCCGCCCGTATTGTGGGACATTGAATCGGACCCGGAGCTTGCCGGGACCAAGCTCATCGCCGAGGCCTGGGACGCGGCCGGACTTTATAAGGTAGGCAGCTTCATCGGAGATAGTTGGAAGGAGTGGAACGGGCGGTTTCGAGATGATGTCCGGAGTTTTTTCGCGGCGAAGAGCATTCGGTTCGACACTTTGCTGACCGGTTGGCTTGGCAGCCCGGCGATTTACGGTCATGAAGAACGCGAGGCCGAGCAAAGCGTTAATTTTGTAACGTGCCATGACGGCTTCACCCTCAACGACCTCGTCTCGTATAACTCCAAGCACAACGAAGCAAACGGCGAAAATAACCGCGACGGGGCGAACGACAATCGAAGCTGGAACTGCGGTGTTGAAGGTCCGACCGATGATCCCGGTGTGGAGAAGCTCAGAAACCGGCAAGTGAAGAACTTTCTGACCGTAACGATGCTTTCGGTCGGTATGCCCATGCTTCTCATGGGTGACGAAGTGCGGCGAACACAACGTGGGAACAACAATGCCTATTGCCAGGATAACGAAACCAGCTGGTTCGACTGGACGTTACTCACAAAGCATGCCGACGTCCATCGCTTCGTCACCTTGCTCAATGCGCGACGTGTTTTGCGAGACGCCGAACCCGAGCGCCAGCGCGTAAGCTTGAACCAGCTCCTCCGCGGCGTGAACCTGGCCTGGCACGGCGTCAAACTTAACCAGCCGGACTGGAGCGAACATTCGCACAGCATTGCGTTCACCGTGGAAATCCGGCAGGAAAGACTGCTCTTTCACGTGATCTTGAACGCCTATTGGCAGCCGCTCGATTTCGAGCTGCCGCGATTGGATAGCGCAGGCGAAAATCCATGGCGCCGCTGGATTGATACCGCTCTCGACTCCCCGCACGACATCCTCGAGTGGGCGAAGGCAGAGCCGCTTCACGGCTATGCCTACCGGGCCGAGTCGCGCTCGGTGGTTATGCTTTTAACGGGAGTTTGATATAACCCGGCGACGTCTTCCACAGGACGAAAGTCTTACAAGCCCAGCAAGTCACGGGTTGTTTTCGTCATCGGGGCGCACGGGATCTTCGAGCCGAGCTTCACCACGATACCTTAAGATTTGAGCCAGCGTCTCGTGCTGTTTCGACCTCATCACTCGTTAGGCCGTGGTCTGCATCTGAAAAAACGAATCGTCACGTCTGCCTTGGCGCTGCGGAGAAGGCTCGACAAGTCGCTGAGTCTCAGATGGTGCAATGATTGGATCCTGATCACCCGCGCCGATCCAAACGCGCACAGACGAAAGGTCGGGCAATTTGTCCGGAATCAGCGGCACCATGGCGCGAAATAGAATCGCCGCGTGCATAATTTCCGGCCGAAGCAATAACATGCTTGCAGCGATGTTGGCGCCGTTGGAATAACCAACGGCAACAACGTTATCGCTGGCGAATCCGTAATGTTGAGCGGCCGCCGCGACAAAATCCGCCAGTTCGTTCGTGCGCGTTTTCAAATCTTCCAAATCGAATACACCTTCGGCCAGTCGTCGAAAGAATCGCGGCATTCCGTTCTCGAGCACTTTGCCGCGCGGGCTGAGCAACGCAGCATTCGGATCAAGTTCGCGTCCAAGCGGAATGAGATCGCGCTCGTTTCCACCCGTGCCATGCAAGAGCAACAGTGTTCGATTCGAAGTGCCGGGAACGAATTCGTGAATGAAATCGGGCTGCGGTCTCATGATTTGCGCGGCACTTGGATCGGTGGAAGAATTTTTTCGATCTGCGAGCGCGCCGATTCCATCCACGGCGGAAGGCGTAAATGCGTACCGAGTTCTTCCAGTTTTTCGTCCAACGTAAAACCGGGCGGCTCGGTCGCGATTTCAAACAGCACGCCGCCGGGTTCGCGGAAATAAATGGAATGAAAATAAGTGCGATCGATTACCGGCGTGACGTTGTAGCCAAGATCGACGAGATGTTCGCGCCACTGGAGCTGTTCGGCTTCGTCCTTCGCTCGAAACGCAATGTGATGCACCGAACCGGCCGCGACGCGGCCCATCGCGGTGTCGGGCTGACAAAGCAGGTCAACAATTCTGCCCGGCGCAGAGTCGTCCGGCGAGGCAAATCGAAACCGGTTTCCCGATTCGTCAATCAAACGATAGCCGAAGCTGTCGGTGAGTAACCGCGCAGTTCTTTCGTAACCTTCCAACGCGGCGGACACGCTGTGAAAACCGCGAAGCGCATGCTCTGCCGGAACGGGGCTGTCCGGCCACGGCTCAATGTTTGCAGGCGACACGCCTGCCGCACAGCGATCAGCTCAATCAGAAGTCCGTCAGGATCAATCAACCGAATTACTTCTTCTCCGAAACGCGTCGATGTTCTCTCAGCCGTGACGTGCTGTTGTTTCAAACGCTCCAGCCAATACCCGATTGAATCCGGTGGAATCGCGAACGCCGTCGCTTCGACCTGGCCGGTGCCGCGAATTCCGCGTCGCGCTCCCGGCCACGGAAAAAATGTCAGGATTGTTCCGGGCGTCCCGCGCCGATCGCCGAAATAAAAATGATACGTTCCCGGATCATCAAAATTCACCGTGCGTTTGACGAAACGCAGACCGAGAAGCCCGACATAAAAATCGAGGTTCCGCTGCGGATCGCTCGCGATCGCAGTGACGTGATGAAGTCCCGGGATTTTGCTGTCCATCAGGACGGTGACGATCTTCGCTTAATGGCGCGCGCAGATTCTTTCCGCGTGCGAACTAGCCTTCGTAGCTTAAAGGACAGTTGTAATCGCGTTCGGAACTCGAGCACTTTGCCGTCCTCGATCTTCACATCCATTTTCACAACCTCGGCAATACGCAGATCACGCAGCGTCCCCGCCGCGGTCTGCACAGCAGTCTTTGCCGCATCCTCCCAGGATTGCGTACTCGTGCCGATTACTTCCGTTACTCTGTAGACTGAATCTGTAGATTTATCTTTGCTTGGCCATAATATTTCTTTCTATCTAGTTTGTCTGATCTTCCGATTACATCCGTTTCCAGGCAAGTCACGTCACATCAGTCACCGTCGCGTACGTTATTTGCAGTTTCGGTCCAATGACTCAACGAGCTTTTGAAACGCGGATCACACAACGACGAGGCTGGTGAAAATTGCGGCCAGGCTGATCAATGTGTGAATGATGGTGTAGATTTGCAGTGCCATATTAGAGCCGCTTCCGTTTCATGCTAGCTGACAGCTGGCTCCGTCGCTACAGGCGGTGCGGATTGTGTGGGCGCGGGCGCTCGTGTTTTGGCGCGGCGTTCTTTGAACCACATGATTACGACGTAGAACACGGGCGTGAGAAACAGGCCAAAGCCGGTAACTCCGAGCATTCCGAAAAAGACCGCGGTGCCGAGGGCTTGCCGCATTTCCGCGCCGGCACCCGAACTAACGACCAGCGGAACAACACCGAAGATGAACGCGAATGAAGTCATCAAGATCGGACGCAATCGGAGACGACACGCTTCGACCGCGGCGGTGAAGCGGTCTTTTTGGTCGCGATCCTGAATTTGTTTTGCGAATTCGACGATCAGGATGGCGTTCTTACAAGCGAGCCCGACGAGCACAATGAAGCCGATCTGCGTGAAGATGTTGTTCTCCATCGAGCGCAGCCAGACACCGTAGATCGAACTGAACAGACACATCGGGACGATCAAAATGATTGCGAGCGGCAACGACCAGCTTTCGTAAAGCGCCGAGAGCAGCAGGAAAACGAACAGAACGCAAAGCGGGAAAATGTAAATCGCGCTGTTGCCCGCGAGTTTTTGCTGGAGCGCTATCTCCGTCCACTCGGTCGTGAAGCTGGTGGGCAGAATTTGTTTAGCGAGACGTTCAACGGCGGCGAGCGCCTCGCCACTGCTCGCGCCCGGTGCCGGCTGACCGCTGAGGTCGGCCGCGGTAAACATGTTGTAGCGCGTGATCTGGTCGGCGCCGCTTACTTCCTTGCACGGTCGCAACCGACCCGAGCGGAACAATTCCGCCGGAGTTATTGCGCGTCTTCAGCAAGCGAATGTCGTCCGGACTCAAACGGAATTGCGAGTCGGCCTGAGCTGTAACGCGATAGGTGCGACCAAAGAGTGTGAGATCGTTCACGTATGTCGATCCAAGATAAGTCTGAAGCGTGCCGAAGATGTTGCTCAGCGGCACGTCCATGCTTTTCGCTTTGACGCGATCGACGTCGAGCCAAAGCTGCGGAACGTTCGCGCGAAAGGTCGTCAGATTGTTCGCCAAACCGGGCGTTTGATTTGCCTTCACCATCATGGCGAAAGCTTGCGTTTGCAGTTCGTCGAGACCGGCGTTGCCGCGATCTTGAATAAACAATTTGTAACCGCCGGCATTACCAATGCCGGACACGGGCGGCGGCGGAAAAGCAATCACCAGAGCTTCGGGAATCTCCGCGCGCACACGCGCATTTATTTTCGCCAGAATCGCCGGCAGACTCTGGTCGCGCGTTTTTCGCTCGGAAAATTCTTTGAATGGAAGAAACACCGCGGCCGTGTTCGGCTGATTGCCGCCGAAGAGATTGAATCCCGCGAATTCGACGGTGTTGAGAATGCCGGGGTTTCGTGCGCGATTTTCGAAATCTTGTCGACAACCGCCTGGGTCCGCTCGAGCGAAGCAGCATCAGGTAATTGCGCATACACGACGGCGTAACCGCGATCTTGCGTCGGCAGAAAGCCGCCCGGCACAACTTTGAAACCGACACCGGTCAGCGCAAGTAAACCTGCATAGACAAATAAAACGATGACAGCTAATCGGACAAGGCGCGCGACCGTGTTGCCGTATGCGTTCGAGGCCCAGGAAAATGTTTTGTTGAATCCTCTGAAGAACCATCCAAGCAACCCATCGATAATTCGTTGGAACAAATCCTTCTTCGCGCCGCGCGGCTTGAGGAGCAGGGCAGCGAGGGCAGGGGACAGTGTGAGCGAATTGAGTGCGGAGATCGCGGTCGAGACCGCAATGGTCAGCGCGAATTGGCGAAAAAATGTGCCGGTAATGCCCGCAATAAACGCGGTCGGGATAAAAACAGAGCAAAGCACGAGAGCGATCGCAACCAAGGCTCCGCCGACTTCGGTCATCGCCTTGCGCGCTGCGTCGCGCGGACTCAAACCATCTTCAATGTGATGCTCGATTGCCTCGACAACCACTATGGCGTCGTCAACCACGATACCGATTGCTAGAACGATGCCGAACAGCGAGAGATTGTTGATCGAGAATCCGAAGCCTTTCATCGCCGCGAACGTGCCGATCAGCGAAACCGGGATCGCGATGAGAGGGATGATTGCCGCGCGCCAGGTTTGGAGAAAGATCAGGACGACAAGCACGACAAGCGCGATTGCTTCGAAGAGCGTCTTTTGAACTTCGTGAATCGATTCGCGGACAGAAACCGTCGGATCGTAAACGATCGTGTAGTCGAGGCCGCTAGGGAAACGTTGTTTGAGCTCAGCCATTTTCTTGCGCACTGCATCGGAAGTGGCGAGCGCGTTCGAGCCCGGGAGCTGGAAAATCGCAATCGCAGTCGCCGGTTTTCCACCGAGCCCGCTGTTGACCGTGTAATCGCGAGCGGCGAGTTCAACCCGCGCGATGTCGCGCACGCGCGTGACCTGACCGTTAGCGCCGGTCTTAACAATGATGTCGCCGAACTGTTTTTCGTCAGTGAGCCGGCCTTGCGTGCTAACGGTGTATTGAAATGCAGTCGCGCCCTTCGGCACAGGCGGCGCGCCGATGATTCCGGCTGCGACTTGCACATTTTGCTCCTGGATGGCCGTCACTACATCCTGCGCCGTTAATCCGCGCGCAGACAGCTGGTGAGGATCGAGCCAAATCCGCATCGAATATTCGCGCGCGCCGAAAACATTGATGTCGCCGACACCGTCGAGCCGCGCGAGCTCGTCGCGAATCTGGAGCAAAGCGTAATTGCTGGTAAAAAGCTGATCGAGCGATCCATCCGGCGAAACGAGGTGCACGACCATCGTGATGTCGGGCGATTGCTTTTTCGTCGTCACGCCGATCCGTTGCACATCGGGCGGGAGCACGGGAATGGCGATGGCGACGCGGTTTTGCACCAGCACCTGCGCCGTATCGAGATTGGTGCCGAGCTTGAACGTGATGCTCAAAGTCATGTTGCCGTCACTCGTGCTTTGCGAGGACATGTAGAGCATGTTCTCGACGCCATTGACTTGCTGCTCGATCGGCGTCGCAACTGTTTCCGATACGACTTTCGCGTTCGCGCCGGGATAGCTGGCTGTGACCTGGATGGTTGGTGGCGCGATATCGGGATATTGCGCGATGGGCAGCGTTGAAAGCGCAATGACCCCGACCAGCGTGATGACAATGCTGATCACGCCGGCGAAGATTGGCCGGTCGATGAAAAATGAGGAAAGTTCATGCCGACCGCCGTTGCGCCTGCGCCGTCATTTTTCGTTTTGCGATTCAGCGACGCTTTTCTTTGTGTCCGTTTCCGCTGGCAGGCGTCTCTTCCGGCACAGGCGTGACTTTCATTCCGGCTTGCAACAGTTGCAGACGGGTCGAGACAACTTTCTCGCCGTCCTTCAGTCCGCTTTTCACAATCCGTTTTCCTTCGAACAGACCACCGGTCTCGAGGTTACGACGTTCGACGGTATTATCGGGCTTCACGACGAATACGTATTTCAGCCCTTGTTGCGAGCTGATCACTCTGTCCGGGACTAGTGCAGCCCGATAAGGCGTTGCGCCCGAGACGCGCACGCGAACAAAGAAACCTGGCGTAATGAAGTTAGGGTTCCAGTTTTTTATAACGATTCGCGCACGCACCGTCCCCGTCCCAGGATCAAGGCGGTTGTCAACGAAGTCGATTGTGCCTTTGTGCGGAAAATCCGTCTCGTTTCCGAGCTCGATCCATGCCGGGATCTTGGCCGTGCGCGCGCTCACGCGTTTCCCTTCCTCGCTCAGCTTTACATATTTGAGCACCGCGTTCTCGTCGGCATCGACTTTGGCATAAATCGGATCGACCGAGACTACTGTCGTAAGCAAGCTATCTGGACCCGCCCCGGGCTGGACCAGATTGCCTACGGTAATGCGCTGGTCACTCACTCGGCCGTCGATCGGAGATTTGATTTGCGTGAACTCCAGATTTAGCGCCGCGGCATTCTTGGCGGCTTCGGCCGAACTTTTGGCGGCGGCTGCACCTTGATAGGTAGCAGCCTTCTGATCGAACTCGCTCGCGGAAATCGTGGCCTTGCCGCGCAGCTCTTTCGCGCGATTGAGTTCGATCTCGGCAAGCTTGAGCTGCGCATCCATGCGCTCGACTTCCGCCGCGGCACGGTCAAAATCCGCCTGGTAAGGGCGCGGATCGATCACGTAAAGGAGGTCGCCCTTTTTAACGATCGCGCCCGCCTCAAAATGAATCTCGGTAATGTATCCAGACACGCGTGGCCGAATCTCGACCGATTCAACCGGATCCAGCCGCCCAGTGAATTCGTCCCATTCGTTTACCTCCTTCTCGACGACAGTAACGACGTTAACCGGCAAAGCAGGTTGCTGCGTTACGGATGCTTTCTTGCAGCCACTTCCCGTCAAAAAGACGAGCAAAAAAGCGGCACACGCAAAAAGAACTGCTTCATTTAATCAGATTCGCATTCATTTGAGTTGATCGCGAATCCCCGGCTTCGGGGAGAAGAGGCAGCAGTTTGAGTTAATCTTTGGCCTCTTCAAAGGCTTGCGGGAGAAAATCCACTTCGATAGTTCTACTCATGATGTTTCGATTTCTGCATGTGTTCTTTATTGGGCCAGCATTCCTCCATCCACCACGAGGGAAGTGCCGGTGGTAAATTTCGCGTCGTCGGAACAGAGATAGAGAACCGCCGCGGCGATTTCTTCGCTGGCGCCAATGCGCCCGACCGGATGAAGAGACGTGAGGTAATCGCGCATCTCGCCTTCTTTTCCGGCAAAGCGATCGACCATGTCGGTTGCGACACCGGCAGGGGCCACTGCGTTAATACGGATATTTTGTTTGGCGAACTCCAGCGCGAGAGCCTTGGTCAAGCCTTCGACCGCATGCTTGGACGCGGTGTAGATGCTGACCTGACCCATGCCAACGTGCCCGGCCACGCTGGAGGTATTGACGATTGCCCCACCGCCGTTTTTAGCATGGCAGGGATTTCGTGACGCATCGAATTCAGAACGCCCCAAACGTTGATGTCGAAGATGCGGCGGTATTCGGCCTCGGTGGCCTGATCCAATGGGCCTATCCACTCAACGCCGGCGTTGTTAAAAGCGATGTCGAGGCCGGCCAGAAGTGGTCGACCGTAAAGTCGACCATCCGTTTCACGTCCGCATCTTTCGCCACGTCGGCGCGGACGAACGCCGCGCTCACCGCCGAGTTTCTGAATTTCAGCGACGACCTGTGCGCCTTCTTTTTCACGGCGACCAGTCAGAACGACCTTGGCGCCAGCACGAGCGAATTCGATCGCGGTGGTCTTGCCGATACCGGATGTTCCTCCGGTCACGAGTGCAACTTTGTCTGAGAATTTTTTGTGTTCATACAATTTCCTTTCGCTGTTGTTGAGTTTCCTAAAGGCGTGCCTCCACGTCCATTGCTCCCAGTCTCTCCAGCCCAACCGTCCGATGTGGAATTCTCATCGAGTAATTGCGGATCTGTTAATTGTTTGGACCGGGCGGCACTCCAGTGACTGCAGCGTGTCCGGCGAAAGACTCCCGGTTACATCTAGCTGGTTGTCGATCTGATACTTTGCCACCGCATCGCGCGTCGTCGGACCGAAAATTCCATCGACTGGACCGTTGTAATAACCCAGCTGAGCAAGCCGCTCCTGGGTAGCTTCGACCGTGGGATCAGCCACCGGCGCACCATTAGCGGCCGCAGTGTTATCAGTCCGGCTGAACGCCAGTGTAGTAACCGTACGGATAGGCACTAGCGGGCGCGGTGTTATAGTCCGGCTGAACGTCAGTGTAGTAATCGTACGGATAGTAGTCGCCGGCGTAATACGGCAGGTAATCCCACGGGAAGAATCCGGCATCCAGTCCGAACCAGAAGCCGTTGTCAAAAACAAAGAACCGATTGTTGAAGAAATGCGCATGCCGCCGGTCCCAGTCGCGGTGCCACCAATTTGCGTCATGACGTTCAGCGATGTGGTCCGTTCGCCCGTTCAATCCCCGGTGTGCAGCTGTTCCAGGTGAACGCGCCGCTGAAGCGATGGCTGCGCGATTAAACGCTGCCGCCGGCCGTTGCCCAACAGGATTGCGTGTTGAGCTGAAACGATTCTGCGGCCGACTAGCCGCTGTTCTTGCGCCAATGGACGGAGTTACGGATCGGCCAACTCGTCCATTATAATAGACAGGCCGCCGATATGAGCGGACGCGCTCCAAATGAAGAGTAGCGCGGTATGCCGAAGCCAACTCCGCCTCCGCGCGCTCCCACTCCGAAGGATCTTTGCACGCCACCGAACGCCGGGGCTGCTGCGTGGAAGCCACCGCCACGGAAACCGCCTCCGCCTCCAACTGGTCCAGCCCGGCCGCCCCCGCCGCCGACACGGCCACCACCGCCGAAGCTCCTCCCGTTCTCCCCGCCGTGATGACCACCTTGCGCTTGCCCGATCAAAGCCGCGCTCGCAAGAAGCGCGACCCAATAGAATTTAGTTTTCATGATTTTGATTTCCTTTGTCTCTTTGTGTGTAGTTGTTTTTGAAGTTCATTATTTCGTTGGCCTAACGAAGACCTCCTCCGCGACACGAAGCGTTTCGCCCGTGATCCACGCGGAATCGGACGAAGCAAGAAAGACCGCGGCGGGAGCGATGTCATCGGGTTGGCCGATGCGGCCGAGTGGTGTCTGTGCTTCAATGCTTTTGCGAAGATCGCCTTGGTCGAAACCGGCTGCGCGCACTCCTCCGTTTCTACCATGCCCGGATTGATGGCGTTGACGCGGATTTTGCGCGGACCGAGTTCCTTGGCCAGCGTTCTGGTGATGGCGTCGACCGCGCCTTTGGTGCCGGTGTAAACTGACGAACCCGGCGGCGTCAGTGACGTGACAGTCGAACTAACATTAATAATGCTGCCGCCATTGGAATCGAACTGCTTGACCGCTTCCTGCGTGGCGAGGAGCAGACCGAGAACATTCACATCAAAGTGTTTGTGAAATTGCTCCTCGGTGATTCTCTTCAATAGGCGACCAGTCGTAAACGCCCGCGTTGTTGACCAGGATGTCGATCTTGCCGAAGGCTTTTTAGCCTCAGCAAAGAGATGTTCGATGTCTGCCTTCCTGGCCACATTTCCGCCTGAACGGCAATGGCCCTGCCGCCGCGCTTGGCAATTTGATCCACTACTCGGTCGGCTCCTTCTTTACTGCTGAGCGCATAGTTGACAACGACGGCTGCGCCTCGGCAGCGAACTGTTTGGCGATGTCAGCGTCGATTCCTCCGAAGCGCCTGTCACGACCGCGACTTTTCCGTTCAATTTTCCATTTTTCATTGTGTTTCTTTCATCTTTTATTTTTGTGTTCATTTTACTTTTTCTCCATTGATTTGGATTTCCTTGTGTTGATGCTTTGAATTCATTCCTGTTAACGGATAATGCCCGGAGCTGACCGCGCCGTTCGTCGGCGGGTGGAAATTCTGCGTTTCCGCTCCTCTTGGAGTGCGTGTTTCGTCTGGAAACGTTCGACGATGTCGATAACACTGCGCCGTCTCATAAGTTTAGCGATGGCGGCCCAGATTCCCCTCGACTCGCCTGGCACCACCGAGAGATTTTTTCTGGTTTCATCATCATTCCTTTCATTGTTGGGTTTTGAAGACCAGTGTACATGGGCTCCGCGCTGACTTAACAATCCACATAAGCGAGAGCCGATTTGGTAGCTTGGTCACCATCGAAGAAACGATGCGGCACCCGATCCTCTTCCTGTTTTTCGTCGCGGGTTCGGGACACGAGCTTGGCGACATGCGCCTCGACCAGGTCGGGAAGAAACAGATGCGGGAACAAACGATAACTCCACGCCTTTGCTTCTTCTTCGTCGAGGACGAGATGGATGATTTCGCCCAGGCCTGGATAAACCCGTTCGTAATCTTGTTGCAGCTTTTGCTTCAGCTGCGTAACCGCGGCCGACACCGTCTGGAGGAAAACGAGGGTTGCTGCTTTCTGGCTGCTTGCTCAGTTTGCATGGGGTTGACTCCTTTCGGTTGTATTTGACTGGTCGTCTATAAAATTGCGCAAAAAAAGGTCATGAGGGAAACAGCTTGGGTGTGTTTCCACGCCCAGAACATCCATCGCGGACTGCTTGAAATCGCGAAGCAATCCGAGGTCGTTTTGAATTCGGGCCTGGGCAAGCGTCCCGTGATAACAGGCAAAGAGTGCCCTCGCTTTGGCTTCGGGATCCGGCGCCACAATCAATCCTTGCGCATGCGCGTCCCGGATAGCGGACTCGAAAATACTTTATATCTTCCGATCCCAGATACGCTCAACGGTAGCGCGTAAGACCTGGTCCTGCGTGCTCACTTCGCTGCCGATGCTCAGCATAGGGCATCCAAGGATGGAACCGCACTTTT
>ERZ1370068.10022-contig-8755_pt1 | contig 34440 bp, 59 predicted proteins | sample MGYA00561227_ERZ1370068 | MGnify/ENA primary metagenome ERZ1370068 (study PRJEB38410, sample SAMEA6850437) | metagenome | study: Metagenomic assessment of the ecological functions of the soil: analysis of the soil microbiota associated with the...
GTTATGCTTCGTTCAGTTACGTATTGCTGCCGCCGATCTGGAGGAATCGACGCTACAAGCATCCCATCACCCCAGGACAACTGCTCCCGGCCAGAGAGTTGCTGGCGGATCTGCTGCTCGAACAGCATCAGCCCGAGCAGGCCCTGGTTCAGTACGAAGACCGCTGCTACGGCTGACCCCCAATCGCTTCAATGGCCTCTATGGCGCCGCTCGCGCCGCGCGCACTCGCAGGCGATCAAGGCAAGGCCGCGATGTACTACCGCCAGTTGCTGGCGGTCTGCGAGCATGCGCGACGGCGAGCGGCAAGGAAGTGCTGGAGGCGCGCCTGTTCCTGGCTAGTAAATAAACGCCGGTGCCCGGCGGCGCCCCGATTCCTCCCCTCCTTCGAAGGAGGGTGGCGCAGATACGACGAAGGGTGGTTCGCGGGCAGGCTCCATCACCCCGCCCACTTTCGTGGGCACGGGTCCTGGGCAGGCTCCACCACCCGCCCACCTCGTGGGCACCCCTCCTCGTATGCTTTGAAAGGTGCCTTCTTGGAGAGACACTAGGAGGCGCCGGGGTGGAGGGGCTACCCCTCCTGTCTGCCGTCATGATGATGGACAGACTGCCTGAGATTTCCCCACCCACACACCCTCAAGCGTCGATGAGGAATCTAGCGGCATAGCGTGCAAGCGCCTTGACCGCCGATTAGACCGCGAGGTAACGCCGGTGTGTGGCCACCCCAGCAAGCACACTTTAGCTCTGGGAGACAGGCGTATGCAAACCACCGTAGCAATCCCCCGTACATCGGTGTGGATGTCAGCAAAGACACTCTGGTCAGCTGCGTGCACAGCAGCGGTGTGCGCGGCACGCTGGCCAACCAGCGCGCTGCCATCGAAGCCTGGCTGAGCCGCTTGCCAGCGGGCAGCCGCATCGGCATGGAGGCCACCGGCACCTACCACGAGCTGCTGGCCGATCTGGCTCAGCGCAAGGGCATGCTGGTCTATGTGCTCAATCCCAAGGACGTGCGTCACTACGCCAAAGGCGTGGGGATGCGCGGCAAGACTGACCGCGTGGACGCAGCCCTGATTGCCCGCTACATCGCTCACGAGCACGCCAAGCTGCACCCCTATCGCCCACCTACCCCTGAGCAGCGCCAGCTGCAGCGGCTGCTCGGCCGCCGCGCTAAGCTCTCGCGCGCGCGCGCCGGCGTGCAGCAGAGTCTGCACGGCTTGCCTGGATTGAAGCGGCCGCTGCGAAACCTGCTCGAGCGCTTCGATGCGCTGATCGCGGTGATCGACGCGCGCATCCAGGGCCTGGTGAACGCCTGCCCGCAGCGCCAGGCCGCCTGTGAGCGCCTGCGCAGCATCAAGGGCGTGGGTCCCGTAGTCGGCCCCGCTCTGCTCAACCCCTTGGAGCACTTCGTCTTCGCCAGCGCCGATAGCTTCGTGGCCTACAGCGGCCTCGACCCGTGCCCCGACGACTCGGGACAGCGCTCGGGCCGCCGCCGTTTGTCCAAGCACGGACCCAGCGAGCTGCGCCGACTCCTCTACAACGCGGCCATGGCCGCGGTCACCAGCCCCGCTTGGAAGCCGCTGTATCAACACTACCTCGACAAAAAACTGGCGCGCACTGAAGCCCTGGTGATCATCGCCCGCAAGATCGCGCGTACCGCCTGGTCGGTGTATACCCACAACACCACTTTCGATCCACTGCGCCTCACTTCAGGCTTGACATGAACCATAGAATCTCGGGCAGGAGGGGAAGAGTTCGCCTCCCCTCCTCTCACGAGGAGGGGGGTCAGCCTCCAGGCCGGGGGTGGTGTGGCGTGCCTAGGGAATTACGCGAAGCCTCAGCAGGGCAGACAAAGCAGCGGCCATGGCTCGCCATGAACGACGCTTTACTGCTACGCCTTGAGCTCCTTCTTGAGCTCGTCGATGAAGCGCCAGTCGCTGCCCTGCGCAATGAGCTTCTGGGGGCTTGACTTGACCATCCCGATCTCATGCAGGCGCAGGGCATAGAAACGCAGGGTGTCCTCGGCGCTGTACTCGCGCCACTTGCCGTAGGGCAGATCCTTCATCACCTCGAGGGCATAGTCGTAGCGCTTCGCATACCCCTTGTCCACGATGAACTGCGCGGCCCGCTCCGGCTCGAGTGCGCAAATGTCTGCCGACTTCAAGATGGCGCGCAGTGCCCGTTTGGTCGCCACCGGGTGCTTGCGGACGAACTCCTGGTTTCCGTTCACCATGCAGCAGAAGTACTGAGACCACGGGCGGTCCACCGCGCTATTGACCAGCACGTGCCCAATTCGCTTGGCGCGGAGCTCCTGAGCGACTGGTGGAAAGCGCCATGACTACGTCGATCTTTCCGTCGGTGAACAGTTGCACCGCTTCGGCCGCAGGATGCGCGACCCAGGCGATATCCTTCTGCGGATCCAGTCCGACGTATGCGGCGATGGTGGCGAGATAGACGTGAGTTGCATCTCCCAGCTCGGGTACGGTGACGGTCTTCCCCTTCAGGTCCCGAATCGTGCGCACCCGCTCCGACGCGATCAGCTCGAAGCAGCCGACGTGACCTCCTGCAAGGATCAGGATCGGGTCTCCCGCATCCAACCGGATGAGGTCGGCGCGGCGTAGTGCATGTTGATGTCGGCCTCCCCGAAGCGAGGGCCGATTCGATCCCTTGCCCCCTTGCTTCTGCACATATTGCACGTCGTCGAAGCCTTCGCTCCGCAGCAACTCCTCGGCTATGTACTGGGGGCCTGGCAGATGCTGGGAATCTGAACCAGCCTGAGCCTTCTGGTCTCGGGCGGTGGCTCGGCGGCGACCGGCCTGGGTCCAAGGCCAAGGAACCCTGCCGTCCCCGCCAGGGCAGGCCACCCAGAAACCTCCGCCGGCTTGAAGCTCCAGTGTGATGGGCACTCATCGGACCCTCCTTCCTCAACCGCCCGGTCTGAACGGGCGATGAGGCACCGACATGGTACAGGTCAGGCGCTCGCAGGGGACATACAGATTGAGACATCGCCTCGATCGGGCTCGACCGCTGGCCGCGCCTCACCGAAGCGGCTCAGCGTTCAAATTGCACTCAGAGCCAGGCTCTGGGGGCCGCTGGAGCACGCGTGCGCCGGCATGCAGGCCAATCCGTATGCCCGGTGTCAGAGGGGAGGGGCTAATCTTCAGCTCTACGGCCACCGGCGCACGCGTCGGTGGTGCGATGCATCGTGCGCGGCCGACGGCGCAGAGGTGGACTAGGATGGTGAGAAGGGCGGGGATTGAAGGCATGAGCGGTAGCCTGGATGGGGCGCACGGCCCCAGCGGCAGGCGCCGGAGGAGGTTTCACATGAGTTCTTCGATGAAGCGTCGGATCGACCGCCGCGAGTTCATGCTTGGCGCGTCGGCGTTGTCTGCCGCGAGTCTGCTGGGAATCCCGAGCCGGGCGGCTGCCGAGCCGCCACCGGAAGTCACGAAGATTCGCCTGGTCAAGATTCCTGGCGATCTGCCTGGCGCCGGAGTATCTGGCTGAGGAGCTGCTTCGGTTGGAAGGCTTCACGGACATCGGAGTACGTCGGGTCGGATCGTTCGGTGACCCATGAGCTGATCACTAGGAACCTGGCCGACATGACAGCTACCGCGCCGCCGGAGCTCCTGCCGGCACTGGACACCGGAGGCGAAATCGTGTATCGCCTTGCGGGTGTTCACGGCGGCTGCTACGAGCTCTTCGTGCACGAGCACATCCGTGCGATTCGCGATCTCAAAGGCAAGCGTATCGCCGTAAGCGCGATCAGCTCCCTCGAGTATTATTTTCTGGCCAGCATGATGGCCTACGTCGAGCTGGACCCCCGCAGGGATATCGTTTGGGTGGACTCCAAGAGCTTCGACGGGATGAGGCGGGATTTTATCCGAGAGAAAGGTGGACGCCTTCTTCGCGTTTCCCCCGCAGCCACAAGAGCTGCGCGAAAGAAGATCGGACGGGTCATCGTCAGCACCGCGCAAGACCGCCCGTGGGAACAATACTACTGCTGCATGATCGTCGCGCGACCCGATTTCGTGCGCCACTATCCGATCGCAACCAAGCGCCCGTGCGTGCCATCCTCAGAGCCGCCGACATCTGTGCGTCGAACCCCGAGCGAGCGGCGAAGTACGTGGTCGCCAAAGGGTTCTATCCACAGATACGAGATCGCGCTGGACGTCGTGAAGTCGCTTTCCTACACCGTTGGCGTACCCACAATCCGGAGGACTCGTTGCGCTTCCATGGTCTGCGGTTGTACGAAGGGGGATGATCAAGACCGCTCCGCAGAAGCTCATTGCGCAGGGTGCCGACTGGCGGTTCTTGAACGAGTTGAGGAAGGAGCTGAAAGCATGAAGGTGCGAACAGCCCATTCCGCATCGGAAGGATGCAAAGCCATGAAAACGACAAGTGACAAGAGCGGTAACGGATTCAACCGTCGCAGGTTCCTCGGTAACGCGTCTGCGCTGACTGCCGCTTCACTTCTGCGGCCTTCCGCGGGCGTCCGCGGCTGAGCTCCTCCTGAGACCACACAGAATCCGACTCACGCACTTTCCTGCCATCTGCACGACTCCGAAGTACTTGGCAGAGGAGTTCTTGCGCATGGAGGGCTTCACCAACGTCGAGTATGTGGACTTGTCGGTCAACACGACGACTCCGCTGGTTGTACGGAGGTATCGTTGGCATGGATTTCGAGGCCGCCCCGCGTCTAGTGGCTTCGCTCGATGTGCAGAAGAATACTCGTGGCGCTCGGAGGCGTGCATGCCGGGTGCTATGAGCTGTTCGGCAACGAGCGCGTCCGCGCTATCCGCGACTTGAAAGGCAAAACTGGTATCCATCAGTGCGTTCGAGTTCCGTCGAGCACGTGTTCGTCTCCAGCATCGTTGCGTACGTGGGCATGGATCCGACGAAGGACATCGACTGGGTTGTGACGCGGCGATGTCGGTGAAACGATGCGCCCTGTTCGTCGAAGGCAAGGTCGATGGTTTCCTCGGCTTCGCTCCGGAGCCGCAGGAGCTGCGCGCAAAGAAGATCGGACACGTTATCCTCAACACAACGCAGGACCGGCCCTGGTCGAATTATTTCTGCTGCATGGTCGTGGCCAACCGTCAGTTCTTGCAGTCGCATCCGATCGCTGCCAAACGAGCCCTGCGCGCGATCCTCAAGGCCGCCGACGTCTGCGCCGAGCAGCCGGAAAGGCGGCCCGGTACCTGCAGGTCAAGGGTTACGAGCCTCGCTACGAGCTCTCGCTCGAGGTGCTCAAGCAGTTGCCTTATCGGAGGTGGCGCGAGGCGAGCCCCGAAGACACGCTGCGCTTCCACGCCCTGCGCCTGCACGAGGTAGGGATGATCAAGACGAGCCCGCAGAAGCTCATCGCCCAGGGCACGGACTGGCGGTTCTTCAACGAGTTGAAGAGAGAGCTGAAGGCATAGGAGTCGATATGTTGGATCTACTGCTCGATCGGGTCACTCGTCGCAGGTTCTTGGGAACGCCTCCGCTCTCGGCGCCGCATCGCTGGCGATCCTGAAGGCTACCGACATCTGCGCGCGGGAACCAGAGCGCGCCGCTCGCTACATCGTGGCGAAAGGCTACGAGCCGAGCTACGCCGTCGCTCTCGAAGTCCGTGAAATCTCTCGCCTATGCACGCTGGCGTACCGTACGATCCGGAGGATTCGCTGCGCTTCTATCGGCGTACGGCTGCACGAGAGCGGGGCTGATCAAGTCCCCGCCGCCAGAAGCTCATCGCGCAGGGCAACGGACTGGCGATTCTTGAACGAGTTGAAGAAGGAGCTGAAGGCATAAGCGCGCGGCCCATGGGAAAGCGTGGTGGCGGCACCTCACCAAGAGAGGTAAAGCTATGATCGAACGAATTGACACAATGAGCGCCGGATTTAGCCGGCGGACCTTTCATCGCCAATGCATCAGCTTTGAGCGCCGCTTCTTTGCTCGGAGTTCTCGATCCAGCGGCAGCCGAGCCACCACCCGAGGTGAAGAAGATCCGTCTCGTCCATGCCGCCGCGATCTGCCTGTCGCCTCAATACCATTGCGGAGGAGCTGCTGCGGCTGGAAGGCTTCTCCGACATAGAGTACGTCGATCACGCCCGTCGCCAAAGGCCTTGACCCTGGTGGAAGCCGGCCAGCGCCGACATGACCATGGGTGCAGCGCCGGACGTCGTTGGCTGCCCTGGATGCGGGCCGGGGCGTCTGTCCCGCTGGCGGGTATCCATGCCGGTTGCTACGAGCTGTTCGTGAACGGACGAATCGCGGCGATCAAGGATCTCAAGGGCAGGAGCGTCGTGATCACCACTGAGGATTCGACCGAGCGGCTGTTCATTTCGAGCATCGTCGCCTACGTCGGAATGAATCCACGCGACATTCACTGGATCACGACGCCCAGCGCAGCCGAGGCGATGCAGACCTTCGTCGAAGGCAAGGCTGATGCGTTCCTCGGCGTTCGCTCCACGCAACCGCAGGAACTGCGGGCGAAAAAGGTCGGCCGCGTCATCCTGAACACCACGCACGACCGTCCCTGGTCGCAGTACTTCTGTTGCCTGGTCAGTGCGCGCCGCGAGTTCGTCGAGAAGTATCCGATCGCCACGCGACGGGCGCTCCGCGCCTTCCTCAAGGCAGCGGATCTGTGTGCCCAGGAACCCGAGAGGGCGGCGCGTTATCTGGTCGCAAAGGGTTACGAGCCCCGCTATGACGTGGCGCTGGAGGTTCTGAAGGAGCTGCCCTATCGCCGATGGCGTGATGCCGATCCCGAGGACACCTTGCGGTTTCACGCGCTGCGCCTGCACGAGGTCGGAATCATCAAGTCGAGTCCACAGAAGCTCATCGCCAAGGAACCGATTGGCGGTTTCTCAACGAGCTCAAGAAGGAGCTGAAGGCGTGAAGGCTCGCATTGCAGAGATCGCAGCGGAAGGCGAGGTTGGGAGGAAAAGGCGCACAGTGCATCGAACCGGTAGGCATGACAGAAAGAGGTGGCGCATGAAGACAGGTGAATGACAAGACTGCTGACGGGGTTAGCCGTCGCAGGTTCCTCGCCAGCACCTCCTCCTTGGGCGCGGCTTCGCTTCTTGGCCTCTCCCGCCACGCCATGGCCGAGCCGCCACCCGAGGTGAGCAGGATCCGCCTCGTCCACGCGCCAGCGATATGCTTCGCCCCACAATACGTGGCGGAAGAGCTATTGCGTCTGGAAGGGTTCTCGGAGATCGAGTACGTCGAAACGCCGATCGGAAACCCTGGCCTGATCGCAGAATCCGCTCGGGCGGACATGAGTATGGTTCCAGCCCAAACCGTCGTCTACACGATAGATGGAGGAAGTCCCTCGTTGCGCTAGCGAGGATTCATGCCGGGTGCTATAGAGCTGTTCGGAAACGAGCGCGTTCGTGCGATCCGCGACCTCAAGGGCAGAACGATTGCCGTTGATCGTCCTCGGGTGGCCCCGACCACATCCTGCTTGCCAGCATGCTGGCTTACGTCGGCATGGACCCGCGGAAGGACGTGAACTGGATCAGTGCCAACACGTCCCTGGAAGCGATGAGCCTTTTCATAGATGGGAAGGCGGATGCGTTCATGGGGTTTCCCCAATGCCGCAGGAGCTTCGCGCGAAGAAGATCGGGCGGGTCATCGTCGACACAGCTCAGGACCGGCCCTGGTCGCAGTACTTCTGCTGCATGCTGGTCGCCAACCGGGAGTTCGTCGCAAAGCATCCCGGTCGCCACCAAGCGTGCTGTTCGCGCATTCCTCAAGGCGGCAGACATCTGCGCGCAGGAGCCCGAGCGAGTGGCCCGCATACCTCGTCGACAAGGGCTACGAGACACGCTACGAGATCGGCGCTCGAAGTCCTCAAGAAGCTTCCGTACAACCGCTGGCGCGAAGCCAATCCGGAGGACACCCTGCGCTTCCATGCGCTGCGCCTGCACGAGTGGGAATGATCAAGACCAATCCTGAGAAGCTCATCGCCCAGGGCACCGACTGGCGGTTCCTGAAGGAGATCGAGAAGGAGTTAAGAAGGCGTAATCTCACAATCCGATGCAGTTGATTTCGCAAATGGGCCGGAGCAGCAACGGCACCTTCAGGGCAGAGGGTCTGCAAGGCTGAGATTTGCAGACGGGGGATAACCCGTCGAGCGAATGAGCACGACAAAGAGAGTAGCGCATGACGACAATGAGTGACAAGAGTGGTGACGGATTCAGCCGTCGCAGGTTCCTCTCCAACACGTCCGCCTTAGGTGCTGCGTCGTTGTTTGGTCTTCCGCGGACTGCCGCAGCGGAGCCGCCGCCGGAGACAACCAAGATCCGGCTGGTGAAAGTCCCGGCAATCTGTCTGGCGCCGAGTACCTCGCCGAAGAGTTGTTGCGGCTCCGAGAAGGATTCACCGATGTAGAGTATGTGGAGATGGACGTCAACATCGCCGGCGACATGCTGGTGGCGAATCGAGCCGACATTACCGTCGAATCGCCACCGACTCTGCTCCGTCGCTGGATGCCGGGAAACCGCTTGTCGCGCTCGGCTGGGATTCACGGTGGCTGCTACGAACTATTCGGGAATGAGACGAATCCGTGCAGTCCGGGACATGAAGGAAAGCGCGTTGCTGTAGAAAAGATCGGGGCATCGCCTGACAGCTACTTCTGGATTGCTAGCTTGCTGGCGTACGTCGGCATGGACCCGCGCGACGACATCCGCTGGGTCGAAGGAAGACCTACGCCGAGACGATGCCACTGTTCGTCGAGGGAAAGACGGATGCCTTCCTCGGGTTTCCGCCGCAACCACAGACGTTACGAGCGAAGAAGATCGGACATGTCATCGTCAACACCGCACAGGACCGACCATGGGAGCAATACTATTGCTGCATGATCGCTGCCCGTCAGAGTTCGTGAGCAGAAACCCGGTCGCCACCAAGCGTGCGGTGCGCGCGATCCTCAAGGCCACCGACATCTGCGCGCGGGAGCCTGAGCGCGCCGCTCGCTACATCGTGGCCAAAGGCTACGAACCGCGCTACGAGATCGCTCTGGAAGTGATTCGATCGCTCTCCTACAACCGCTGGCGCACCTACAACCCGGAAGATACCCTGCGCTTTTACGCTCTGCGCCTGCACGACGTAGGCATGATCAAGTCGAACCCACAGAAGCTCATCGCTCAGGGTACGGACTGGCGGTTTGTGAACGAGTTGAAGCGGGAGCTGAAGGCTTCGACCCTAACGTACTCGAAGGAGACAGCATGCGGTGAGTCAGCCAAGTCGAGAGCTCGGCCGCCGCGATTTTATCGCGGGTGGCTTATCGCTTGGGGCGGCGTCTTCGCTTGCATTGCCAGGTCGTGCAGCTGCCGAGCCGTTGCCCGAGACGACCAAGCTCAGGATCCACGAAAACGCCGGTTACCTGTCTCGCACCTCAGATCGTCGCGCAGGAGCTGCTGTATGCCGAGGGATTTAAAGACGTGCAGTACGTCAAGTACCTCAAGGACACTCAGCTGCTGGCCTCCCGAGGATCTCCTTGCGGGCGAGGTGGACATCACCTTTACGTTCTCGCCGACCGACATCCGATTCATCGATGCCGGAGCGCCGGTCGCGATCCTGGCGGCTGCCCACACAGGCTGCGTGGAGCTGATCGCGAGCGATCGCATTCGGTCGACGCGCGATCTCAGAGGCAAGAACAGTCGGCATAGATACCGACACGCAAGAACTTCATCTCCATGTTTGTGGCGTACGTTGGCCTGGACCCTCAGAAGGACATCAACTGGGTCCCCATCCCGCTTGGGGAGTGGGTGCCGCTCTTCACCCAAGGGAAGATCGACGCCTTCATGATGAGTCCCCCGCGAACGCTGGAACTGCGCGCAGAAGAAGATTGGCCGTGCTTTGGTCAACACGACTACCGACAAGCCTTGGTCTCAGTACTCCTGTTGCCTGGTCGCCAGCACTAAGGAGTTCGTGAGCCAAGTATCCGGTGGCAACCAAACGTGCCCTGCGCGCCATCCTCAAGGGCGTCGACTTGTGCGCCAGCGACCCGAAGCCGAGTCGCACGCTTCATGGCCGAGCGAGGGTCTGGCAGCTACGAGCATGACGCTCCAGGTGCTACGCGAGATACCGTTTGGAAAGTGGCGCGACATCGACGTAGCCGATTCCTTGCGCTTCTGGGCTTTGCGTATGCACGACGTAGGGGCGATCAAGAGCAGCCCGCAGCAGATCATTGCGCAAGGCACGGACTTGCGGTTCCTCAACGAGCTGAAGCGAGAGCTGAAGGCGTGATGTCGCATTCCTATAGCCTTCTCCGGGAAGGGAAGAGTGCAGCCAACGATGCTGGTTGTGGCGTTCTTCGCCGCGCTTGCGCTGCCGTGCGGCGTTTCTCGCCCACAACGCCGGCAAGGATGCGCGCCTGCCAAAGATCGGACCCAGCTCCGGAGTTCAAGCTGACCGACCAGGACGGCAAGCCATTCGCGCTGCGCGATCTCCGCGGGAAGGTCGCCGTGGTAACGTTCATCTTCACGACCTGCTCGGATACCTGCCCGCTGCTTACGGCGAAGCTCATCGGAGTTCAAAAGCGTCTGGGAGCGGACCAGTCCAAGGTCTTCTTCACCGCCATCACCGTGGATCCGCTCAACGATACGCCGCCGGTGCTGAAGAAATACGCGCAGGCGCACTCTGCCGATCTCTCCGCTTCTCCTTCCTGACCGGATCGCTGGACGAGATCGATGACGTCACGCGCCGCTACGCCGTGTTTCAGAAGAAGCAGGCGAGCGGCAGCGTGGAGCACACCTTCCTGACCTCGATCGTCGACCAGACCGGTACCTTGCGTGTGCAGTACCTGGGCGTGCGCTTCGATCCGAAGGAGTTCCTCGGCGACCTGAAGTCGCTGCTCGCGGAAGGCGCCACGATGATGAAACGGCTGGCCGGCTGGCTCCCCGGCTGGTGGCGCGGGCGCGCGCTTCGATCTACACCAAGCTCCTGGTGGCGTTCCTGACCATCGTCGCAATGATGCTCGCGTCCGGCCTGCGTCGGGCTGCGCGCGCTGAGCGATGTGAACACGCGCGCAGAGGACATGGTGCAGCTCCAGCGCAAGATCGCCGCCTATCGCCAGCTCAACCACGACACCATCGGACAGCTCTACAGCGTGGCTTCCTCGCTGCTCAAACCGGAGGAGCGCACCCTCGAGGCGACCCTGCGCCAGCTCAACCAGTTCGGCTACGACCTCGACCGGCTGCAGTTCGTGGCGCAGGACGAGAAGGAGCTGTTCGCGCGCGTGCGCACCGATTACGAGGAGTTCATCCGCATCGTGACGCAGGTGGTCGAGCTGATACGCAGCGGCAGGGCAACCGAGGGCCGCGACCTGCAGCTCGCGCGCGCGACGCCGCTGGCGGACCGGCTCGAGCGTCTGACCAACGAGCTGGTGAACAAGGCCGAGTCGGACATGGTGGCGAGCATCGAGGCGACGCATGACGCCTACACGACTTCGCGCCACGCCGTCATCGCCTTCGTCGTGGCGAGTATCCTGCTGGCGTTGCTGCTCGGCTATGCGATTTCCTCCTCCATCGTCGGGCCGGTACTGCAGATGGAAGCGCGCATGGGGGAGATTGCCGCCGGCGACTTCTCGAAGCAGGTGCAGGTGCCTAACCGCGACGAGCTGGGCGCCCTGGCGGGCGACCTTAACCGGATGAGCGATGAGCTGGGACAAGCACATCGCCAGCTGGAGGCCGCCAGCCAGCACAAATCCGAATTCCTGGCCAACATGTCCCACGAGTTGCGCACGCCGCTCAACGCCATCATCGGCTTCTCCGAGGTGCTGAAGGACGGCCTGTTCGGTCAGCTCGACACCCAAGCAGGACGAGTACATCCGCGACATCCACGCCTCCGGGCATCACCTGCTTTCGCTGATCAACGATATTCTCGATCTGTCCAAAGTCGAGGCCGGACGCATGGAGCTCGCGGTGGCGAGTTTCGATCTGCCCACCACCATCGACAACGCTATGGCCTTCGTGCGCGAGCGCGCGAACCGGCATGGCATCGCGCTGAACGTTGAGATCGACACGCGCCTGAACTCCTTCGCCGGCGACGAGCGCAGGGTCAAGCAGATCCTGCTCAACCTGCTGTCCAACGCCGTGAAGTTCACGCCCGAAGGAGGCCGGATCTCGGTGGCAGCTTTGGCAACCGATGCCGGCGTGCAGATCGCGGTGAGCGACACCGGGATCGGCATCTCCAGGAGAATCAGCTACTGCTGTTCCAGGCCTTCCAGCAGGTGCACAGCGAGGACGGCGCGAAGCGCGAAGGCACCGGGCTGGGCCTGGCGCTGGCAAGGCGCCTGGCGGAGATGCACGGCGGCAGTATCTGGGTGGACAGCGAGCCGGGCAAAGGATCGACATTTACCTTCACATTGGCGGAGCAGCCATGGCAAACGAACTAATACTGATAGTCGAAGACGACGACAACAGCCGCAAGCTGCTGCGCGACGCCCTCCAGGTGATAGGCTATGAGACGGCGGAGGCGGAGAATGGCGAGATCGGTCTGCGGCTCGCTGCCGAGCGCCGGCCGGCACTGATTCTGATGGACATCCAGATGCCTGGCATCAGCGGGTTCGAAGCGCTGCGCAGCTTGCGCAGTGATCCCGATACGCGTGCCATTCCGGTGATCGCCGTGACGGCTTCCGTGATGGGCGCACAACAGAACGACGTGCTGCGCGCCGGCTTCGACGGGCTCGAGTCCAAGCCGGTCAGCATCGTCGGCCTGTTGCGCAAGATGCGCGCACTGCTCGACCGGCAGTCGGCCCCGTCTCTGCCCACATGAGGGAACAGCCCGTCGTGCTGGTGGTCGACGATCAGGCCCCGAACCGCAAGCTGCTGGCCGATCTGCTGGCGAGCAAGAGGCTACGCCGTCGAGACAGCCGAATCCGGCGAGGAGGCGCTCGCGAGGCTCCAGGACGTGAGGCCGGACCTCGTGCTGCTGGACGTCGATCATGCCCGGCCTGAGCGGGTACGACGTGTGCCGCGCCATCCGCGCGGACACCCTTACCGGGACCCTCCCGATCGTGATGGTGACGGCGCTGGACCCGGCGCAGGAACGCGTCAAGGGGCTGGACGCGGGCGCCGACGATTTCCTGACCAAACCGATCAACGCGCCAGAGCTGCTCGCGCGGGTGAAGTCACCGCTGCGGATCAAGACATTCCACGACACGGTGCAGGCCCAGGCAGCGGAGCTCGCCGAGCTCAACGCCGGCCTCGAGAAGCGCGTGCAGGAGCAGCTGGGCGAGCTGCAGAGGCTCGCGCAGCTCAAGCGCTTCTTCCCGCCGCATCTGGCCGAGCGCATCGTGGCCGGTGACGTGGATGATCCGCTCGCGACACATCGACGTGAGATCAGCGTCGTCATCCTCGATCTGCGCGGATTTACCGCCTTTGCAGATACCTCCGAGCCGGAGGAGGTCATGAGCCTGTTGCGCCGCTATCACCAGGTCATGGGGCAGCTCATCCAGGCGCATGGCGGCACGCTGGAGCAGTTCAGCGGCGGTTCCATGCTGATCATTTTCAATGATCCGGTCGTCATCGAGGAGCCGGCTGTACGCGCCGTGCGCATGGCGCTGGAGATGCAAGCGCGCTTCACCGAGTTGATGGCCACCTGGCGCATGCGCGGTCACGACATCTCGCTCGGCATCGGCATCTCGCACGGCTATGCCACCATCGGCGCGATCGGCTACGAGGCCCGGGTCGGCTATGGCGCCATCGGGCGCGTGACCAATCTTGCGGCCCGGCTGAGCACCGAAGCCCGACCCGGCCAGATTCTGGTGAGCGCGCCCGTATACGAGCTGATCGAGCCGCTGGTGCACGCGGAGGAAGCCGAGCAGGTGAACCTGGGCGGCTTCGCCCGCCCGGTGGCCACCTTCCGCATCGAGGGCTTCAAGCCCCAAGGTGCGAAGCAGGTCGATCAGGAGCTGGCCGCTGAAGGTCTACACGCTCGGGCAGTTCAGCATGCTGCGCGACGGACAGCCCGTGGTCTTCAGCCGCAAAGTGCAAAGGCGGCCACTCGACCTGATGAAAGTGCTCATCGCCAACGGAGGGTGCGGACGGATATCGCGACTCTGATGGGTTCGATGTGGCCGGACGCAGAGGGCGATGCCGCCAAGGTGGCCTTCGACAGCAATCTGCACCGCTTGCGGAAGTTGATCGACATCGACGACATGCTGGTGCTGTCGGAAGGCAGACTCTCGCTGGACCCCGCGCGCTGCTGGGTCGACGTCTGGGCGTTCGACCAGCTGGTCAGCCGTATCGATCGGGCGGCCGGACCGTCCGTGGATGCCGATGACGTGCATCACGCCGAGCTCGTCAAGGAGGTTGCTGCGCCTGTACGCCGGGCATTTCATCGAGAAGGAGTCGCAGGAGTCGTGGGCGGTGGCCGCCCGCGACAGGCTGCGGGCGAAGTTCGTGCGCGCGGTCACGACGCTGGGTGCAGGCCTGGAACAGCGCAAGGAGTGGGACCAGGCTGCAGCGCTCTACTCGCGCGCTCTGGAGCTGGATAACCTGGCGGAGGGCTTGTATCGGCGCCTCGTGATCGTCTATCGCGAGCTGGGCGAAACCGCCGAGGGCATTGCAGGTCTACCGCCGTTGCCGCGACATGCTGTCCATCGTGCTGAGCACCAGCCCGTCGGCGGACACCGAAGCCGTCCGGGCGACGCTGCGCTGAGACGAGACCGTGAGCTGACTCGAGATGAGCCCGTCACCCAAGATTCTGAGTTGTCGACGACACGCCGCAGAACGTCAAGCTGCTCGGCGATTTCCTCGGCGTCAAGGGCTACGACGTGACGACGGCGGCATCAGGTGCCGGGCGCTGGAGCAGATTGCCAAGCACAAGCCCGATCTCGTGCTGCTCGACGTCGTCATGCCGGGCTTGAGCGGCTACGACGTCTGCCGGCGCATCCGCGAGACCCCGGCAACCGCGACGCTGCCGGTGGTGATGATTACCGCGCTGGACCCGGGAACCGGAGCGCATCAAAGGGATCGAAGCCGGCGCGGACGACTTCATCACCAAGCCGATCAACCAGCCTGAGCTGCTGGCCAGGGTGCGCTCGCTGCTGCGGATCAAGGCGCTCTACGATCAGCTGGAGGACTCCAACCGCACCCTCGAGACGCGGGTGCGCGAGCAAGTCGACCAGCTCGAGCGGCTGGGGCGGCTCAAGCGTTTCTTCTCCCCGCAACTCGCGGAGCTGATCCTCAAGGGCGGCGCCGAGGATCCGCTGAAGAGTCATCGCCGCGAGCTGACCGTCGTGTTCTTCGATCTGCGCGGGTTCACTTCTTTTGCCGAAACCGCGGAGCCCGAGGAGGTCATGAGCGTGCTGCGCGAGTACCACAGGGAACTCGGCCGCCTCATCCTCGATCACGAGGGAACGTTGGAGCGCTTCGCAGGCGACGGCATGATGGTCTTCTTCAACGACCCGGTGCCCATCGCCAATCCGGCCGAGCGCGCGGTTCGCTGGCGGTCGCAGCGCAGGCGAGAACGCGCGGAGCTGACCGACAGGTGGCGCAAGCTCGGCTTCGAACTGGATCTGGGCATTGGGATCGCGCAGGGCTACGCCACGATCGGCGCAATCGGCTTCGAAGGACGCTGGGACTACGGCGCCGTTGGCACCGTCACCAACCTCTCGTTCCGTCTGTGCAGCGAGGCAAAGCCAGGGCAGATCCTCGTGTCGCGCCGTGTGATCACCGCGGTCGAGGGAATAGTAGACAGCGAACCAGTAGGCGAGCTGTCCTTGCGCGAACTCGCTCAAGCCGGTTCCGACTTTCAATGTGGTTAGGGCTGAAGGTGAACTAGCGCATCTGGGGAAGAGGGTGGCGCAGGCTCCCACCACCCCGCCCGCTGCGCGGGCACCCCTCCTCCGGCAGGAGGGAAAGTTTGCTTCTCTCCCGCCTTTTTCAAGGAGGGGTGGCGCGTGAGCGACGGGGTGGTTCCGCAGGCGGGCTCTCCACGCCCCGCCTGCTGCGCAGGCACGCTCCGGATGGCACTATGGGGCCACTCTTTTCAATCCCCGCCTTTTCAAGGCGGGGTGGCGCGAAAGCGACGGGGTGGTTCGCAGAGGGTTCCTTCAATCGACGGCTGCAACGGCCTCGATCTCGAGCAGCAGCAATTCGGGCTCTACCGGTTGGTCCACGCCTATCATGGTCGCTGCGGGCGGGTTCTTGTGGGAGATGTAGCGGGCGCGCACTTCCATAACTGCCTTGCGCTTCTCCGGCGTGAGTCCGACGATGAAGATCGTGAACTTGATCACGTCATCGAATGTCGCCCCGGCACCCGCGAGCGCGAGCTTGAGGTTCTCGAACACCTGCACCGCCTGCGCCTGGATATCGCGCCAGCGCCGACCACTTTTCCTTCGCTGTTGACAGACACCTGCCCGCTGACGAAGGCGATGGCGCCGCCACTCACGCTGGTCACATTCGAGTACATGCCCAGAGCCTTGAGCCCAGGCGGGTTGATGAACTTCTTCGACATGATCCTCTCCCAGGGAAAACGACAATCAGAACGAGGTTTATCGCTGCGCGCCAGTCCGGCAATTCAAGTGGCGAACCTCTGAGCAGCACGTGCGCGTGCTTTCGCAGCTTCTTCTGCGCGGTCCCGCGGCGGCGCGTTCGTTTCGAGCGAGCTCAAAGGTCTTTCGAAATGGCCGCTCACCTGCGTCGACAGCCGCAAGGAACGCCGCTTCGTTGGCTTTCGATGAGCTTGTTGAAGCCACTCACACTTTCTGACGAGATTGCAGTGAGGCCGCACGAATCTCTTCGTCCGTCACCGGTGGCTCGAAGTTAAACAGGGTCTTGATGTTTCTACACACAAGCGCTACCTCAATGTGTCGGATTGAACTGAAGGCGCATGGCCGATCAGGCCCCGCACAGGGCCACAAACTGCAATGATGGCACGGCGGAGGCGAGGCGTTGCCTCCTCCGCCGTCTGGTCCACGCCGGTGATCGGCGTCAGGCCACCGCATCCGCAGCTATACCGGACTCGAACGGAAGGCCGCTCGCCTCCCAGTCCTGTTTGCCGCCTTCGTACACGGTGACGTTGGTGTATCCGAGCCGCACCAGGTGATAGGCGGCCACGTGGCTGTTCTGGCAGGTGCGGCTGGCGCAGTAGACGACGATCTCGGCGCCCTTGTCCGGTGCCACTTCCGGTGCGAGCCGCTCCACCTGGTCGTGCGGGAACAGGCGTGCGCCAGGCAGATGCTTCTGCGTGTAGTAGCGCTCCGGCAGTGCCTCCAGCAGCAGCGGCGGGTTGGCGGATTGGATGCGGCGGTTGAGATCGTCGCGGTCGATGGTGTTCAGCATGTGAGCCTCCTTGATCAATAAGTTGAAGATACAATGGTTGCAACTGCAATTACATCTTGCCTGAGGCTAATTGAAAATGCAGCTATAATTTGCACTGGAGGCTCGCTTGGGAAAAGCACTCGAAACATCAAAGGTTCGGTCTGGGCGCTGTTCCTGACCACGCATGCGGTGCTGGTGGAGCAGATCGAGACTCGGCTGGCAGCAGGCCGGGATGCCGCCGCTGGCCTGGTATGACGTGTTGTGGGGACTGGAGCAGCGCGCCGGACCAGCGACGGCGCGCATGAGCGAACTGGCTGAGAAGGTGGTGTTTTTCGCGCAGCAACCTGACCCGTCTCGTAGACCGGCTCGCGGACGCCGGCCTCTGTGCAGCGCGAGCGGTCGGAGGAAGACCGGCGCGGGGCCTACGCGGTGCCTAACTATGGAAGGCAAAGCGATGCGCCGGCGCATGTGGCCGGTCTACGCGCAGGGCATCAAGGAATTGTTCGAAGACCGCGTCACCGGATGCGCAGGCGCAGGTGATGGCGGAGGCATTGCAGAAGGCACGCTGGACGCGGCGCGGATGCTGCCAGAGGACACTCCCGGCTCAACTCAACCTGCGCAAAAGCAACGAGCCGGCAAACGTTAGCAGATTGCGCGTGCGCGGGGGTGCGAGCAGCCAGCCCAGCCCCACGCCGACCGCATCTGCGGCCATGTCGGCGTAAGGAAGAATTCCCGCCACCCGGTCCAGCCCTGCGTACTCGAGCGCGCGATGCCGAGGCGCGACCAGCAGCGCAGCAGCGACTATGCGCCCGGGCAGCCGCAGATAGATCTGCGCGAACCAGAACATCAGCATGCCGTAAGCGAGAATGTGCTCTGCCTTGTCGCCCTGTTCGATTGGAATCAGATCCCGGCGGACTCGGGATGAGCGAAAGCACGATGATTCCGGCGACGCCACCCCAGCCGACCGCCAACCAGGCTCGGCGCAGCCAACCGGAGCCGCCCCGCTCATACGCCGCACACGAATCAGAATGCCGGATCTAGACGCCTTCGAGCAGCGCGGCCCCGAAGGTGAACCCACCTCGAAGGCGGCAAGATCCGATCTTCTGGCCGGGCGAACCTCTGGAAGCACCTCCGACAGGCAGATCGGGATGGTGCTCGACGAGGTGTTGCCGAAGTTGCGCACGTTGCTGTACAGCCGCTCGGGCGGCAGCTTCAGCCGATGACCGATGGCATCCAGGATGCGCTGGTTGGCCTGATGCGCGATGATCAGATCGAGATCGGCCACAGTGAGTTGAGTGGGATTCGCAGGCGCGTTTCAAGGCGGTCGTCATCCTCCTCACGGCTGCCGAGAACACTCTGACGCCATCCATGTAAATCGGATCACCGCCGAGCCGGACGCGGGCACGCGAAGATAGCGCCCCAGCTCCCCTTCGGCCGCGAGTTCGGGGCGACTGAGGCGCAACCGGCAGCCGGCCAGGCCGGTCTCGCCGCACAGGATCGTCGCCGAAGCGGCATCGCCGAATATGAAGGTAGTGGCGAAGTCGCGGTTGTCGAGCATCGGAGATAAGACCTCGCTGGTCACCACCAGCACGCGAGCGCCGGGCCGCGACTGCAAGAAATCGAACGCCGTTTGGAGGCCATACAGATAGCCCGAGCAGGCAGCGGAGATGTCGTGCGCCTGACATTCGGTGCCCACTGCCCCGAGACGATACAGAATGCGGCATGCGACGCTCGGTGTGATGACCCCGGGCGTGCCAGTCGCGCACACGATCATATCCACGTCCGACAAGCTGAGATTCGCCTGCTCGAGCGCGCGCGCCGCCGCCTCGGCACCGGGAGAAACGACGTCCTGCTCTGGCCCGACCCGGCGACGCCGCTCGATTCCGGTGACCTGCGACGTCCTGCGCGGTCTTGTCCGGGAAGTGCGGCACTAGCTCCTCGTTCTCCACCACGCGCGAGCCCAGCGCCACGCCGATCGCAGCGATCCCCACCGGCAGCAGCTCACGCCGCGATCGCAGCGGCACTATCGCGCTCGCCGGCGCCGCTTGCTCCTGGCGCCGCCAGTGCAGCACCGGTATTCCAGGGTTCTCCACGATGACCTGACGCGCCGTCGGCGCGCTGCTGTCATGCAGTCGAACACTCATCAACGGGGCGCCGATCTTGACCGTCTCGCCCGGCTTCACGAAGAGCTGATCGATGGTGCCGCCGACGGGGACTCGAGGTCCATGAGTGCCTTGGCCGTCTCGAAGCTACCGAGCAGATCTCCCTCGTGGATCGCGTCGCCCACAGCCACCCGGCATTCCACCATCACCACTGACTCGTCCGATGGGCTGCTGCCTACGGCCTCGATGGTGAACAGTCCGGCCTCCGCTTGCGTGGGCGCCTGCCATTCAAGCTCCAGCTCGAGCAGCGACGCGCCGCCGCGGCCAGCACCTCCTTGAACGAGGGCAGCACTTCGAGCTGATTGGAAAAGTTGCACGGGACAAACGGTATCCGCCCGTGTGACGCGCGACATGCGCACCGGTACGCCGGCCTTCTGCGCGACCGTGGCCAGAACCTCGGCGCCCATGCCGCAGCTGTGGTTGTCCTCGTGCACGACGAGCAGGTGACCGGTCTTGCGTGCTGACGCGAGCACCGTGTCCTCGTCCCACGGCGACAACGATCGCAGGTCGATCAGTTCGGCCTTGACGCCCGCGGTCGCCAGCGCGTCGGCGGCGCGACGACAGCGTTCCATCGCATTCCCATAAGCCACCAGTGTGACGTCATCACCGCGCCGCTCTACCCGCGCCCGCGCCGATGGGCACGAACTGGCGGCGCACGTCGGAGAAGTGGCGAGGCCGCGATCGTTCAACAGCGCCTTGGGATAGAAGAACAGCGTCGGCCGGCCGGAATCGAAAGCGGCATTGAGCAGCCCGCTGGCATCGGCGGCAGTGGATGGCATGAAGACATCGATGCCGGGGACGTGGATCGCCAATGACTCCAGCGACTGTGCGTGAAACGGGCCCAGCCCGGGGCGATAACCGCCGCAGGGGATCATGACGATGACCGGACACTCCCACGCGCCGTCGGTGCGCCAGTACATGCTGCCTGCAGCTCGGAGGCGATCTGGTTGAGCGCCAATGGAAGGAAATCGGCGAACTGTAGAAAAGCGACTGGCCGTCCGCCTGCGAGTGCGCGTCCGATAGCCGTACCAACGATAGTGGACTCGGACAGCGGAGAGTTGCGCACGCGTCCCGGAAATGCCGTCGATAGTCCGCGCGTGATGCCGAACACATCGCCCTTCGGGTCTTCGATGTCCTGACCATAGAGGGGGTGACGCGCGAATCCTCCCGCAAGCGCTCGCGCAGCACGGATTGCATGGCCGCGATCATGGTGAGCTCGCGGCCGGCCTCGGTGCCGCGATACTCGCGCCGGATGGAATGCAGCTCGGGGGCGAGCGGCTTCTTGGCGTCGAACGTGGCTCGCGGTTCGGCGCCCGCTCGAGCACCGAGCGGCAGCCTCTTGCACGAGCTGAGCGAACTTCGCGCCGCGATTTGGTCGCGTTGCGCAGATGAAACACCGAGCGCGCCTTAGCTCCGACGCAAGGGCCAGGATCGGATCGGCCCCCGGCCTGAGCCAAGCGGATCTCCTCTGCGTCGCGGTAGACGCTCTGGTCGTCGGCGTTGGTGTGATCGCCTAGTCGCTCCACGTCCATCACCACCAATGCAGGTTCCCCGCGTAGTTGGCGAAGCTGCGCGACGGTTTCCGCCGAACGCCGTATAGCAGGCAGCCGGGTCGCGCCCGTCTACGCGCCGGATCGGGATGCCGTAGAACGAGCTGGGCTCGAGTGCGGCAGGGGTAGAAGGTCCTGCCGCGGGTCAATGTGGAGATCGCGAAGCGATTGTCTTCGATCAGGAACAGCACCGGCAGCGATTCGCGCACGGCTTCGGCGATGGCCTCCAGCACCTCGCCCTCTTTGCGTCGTACCGTCGCCAAGAGCGCACAGCACCAACGGGCGAGCCATCGCCGCCGGCGATCTGCGCGGCAACACCTACCGCCTGCAGCGCGTTGTTGCCTACCGGCCCCGCACAAGCTCAGGACCTGGCCGGCGCGCCAGCTGCCATGCGCGCTCATCTGACGACCGCGCGCGAGTGCGAGCCGTCCTTGCAGAACAGGCTGGCGAAGAATCATTTCTGGCGTCACGCCGCGCGCCAGGAGCAGCGCCTTGTCACGATAATGGCAGTGCAGCCAGTCCTCGGGTTGCAAATGGGGACCGAGTGCCGCAACCGCTTCGTGCCCGGCACCGGACACATGGAAGAAGGCCTCGCCCCGCGCCGTGAACTGTTGCTCCAGCCGGTCCACTTCGCGCGCAGTCAGCATGTGACGATACACCTCCAGCAGGGTGGCCAGAGGTGCGCGAGACGACGTGGGGATTGAGACTGCGTGAAAGGCAGTGGATTGCAGCTGCGGGTCCTCCCTGTCGCGCCGTAGCGACGGTTCCAGCTCGGTACTACGATCTCCTGAGAATCGTCCCGAGCGACACCCGGTGATGCATTATCCGAAGGATCTCTACGGGGCTATGTCGAGCGGACCTGCCTAGCCCGTCGGCGGCAGATTATCAGTAAACGGGTGCGCCCGCACGACTATCTGCTGCGGCGCGGGCGTAAGGCGTGCGCAAGGCGCCCTCGCGCCAGGAAGCACGAAAGGCCCTGCGCGCGAGGGCCGTCTCGTTGTGGCTGGAACGCCATTCAACTTACCGGCGGCATCACGGTATGCTGGTACGCTGGTCGCTCGCGCAGCGTACCGAACCAGCGCTGCAGATTGGCCATGACGGGACGCTCGACCGGCAACGACATCCAGCGCCAGACGGCGCAGCCCATCGGGATGTCGCCCATCGTCAGGTGTTCGCCGACGATATACATGCGGTTCTTGAGGTGCGTGTCCAGATAGCCGAGTATCTCAGCGGTCTTGAGGCGCGATTCTCTCCATCGCGTTGCGCGTCGCGCTTCGTCGGCCGGCGCGCGTACCAGAGGTTCCAGAACAGCGGCCGGAAGACCGGCCAGAAACATGCTGTTCTGCCAGTCCATCCACTTGTCGGCTTCGGCGCGGACCTTGTGGTCCTCGGGCCACAGCTTGCCGGTGCTGTGCTTGGCGGTGAGATAGCGCACGATGGTGTTGGATTCCCACAACACGAACGGACTGTCTTCGATCGTCGGCACCAGGCCGTTGGGATTAAGCGCGCGGTACTGCGGGCGTGTTGACTACGCCGAAGCTGCCGCCGGCGTCGAGGCGCTCATACTTGAGCTCCCAGCTCCTCGCAGCACCACAGCACCTTCTGCACGTTGACGGAATTGTTCCGTCCCCAGATCTTGAGCATTTGCCTCCTCCTTGACTCTTATGGTTGTAGTTGGCGTCAGCTGACCGGTGTGCCGGCTCTTATCCTCGCGATGGTAGCGTCGATGAGCCGACGCGCGATGCTGACCTTGTTAGGCAGTATCGGGAGATGGTCCAGATCGAACCAGCTCGCCGCCTCAATCTCAGTCGGGTCGGGCAGGATCTCGCCACCGGCCCAGTCTGCAGTTGAACGCGATCATGAGCGAGTGGGGAAAGGGCCACGGGCTGGCTCGAGAAGTAGCGCAGATTGCTGACGTCCACGCCGACCTTCTTTTCACTTCGCGCACCAGGCACTGCTCCAGGCTCTCGCCGGGCTCGACGAAGCCGGCCAGCGCGCTGTGCATCCCAGGCGCAAAGTGTGGCGAGCGGGCCAGCAAGGAGCTGGTCGTGGCGCTGCACCAGGGCCATGACCGCTGGCGCGATGCGCGGATAGTGGGTTTGACCGCATTTCGGACACTGGCGCGCCCGCTCGCCAAGGTTCAATACGGTGGGCGTGCCGCAGCGGCCACAGTATTGGTGCGAGCGGTCCCAATCCACGATCTGGATGGCGCGGCCGGCGAGCGCGAACATCACATCGTCGAACAGCCCGAACAGTGCGCGTAAGCCGGACCAGGCAAAACCTTCGGGTGCGGGAGCAATCCGGAGCGCACTCGGCGGAGAAGCAATGTCGGCTCCGAGCATGCCCCAGGTATTGGGTGCGCAACGGATTCAGGCCGAGATCGCGCACGTGCTATCGGCCAGCGGTATCGAGGCCCGTCCCTGCTCGCGCCGCACCAGGATCTGGCTGCCCTGGAAGATGAACCAGTACGCCGGCCTCGCTCAGCGCTTCCGGCGCGGATGACCAGGGCCACGAACGGGTCAGGACATCTACTCGATTCCCCATCGCCCGACCCCTTCGCGATTCACGCCCTACTTCTTGGGCATGTACAGATCGGTGATGCTGCCTTCGGCGATCTCGGCGGCGAAGAACGACCGTTTCCGACAGAGTCGGATGCGGGTGGATGGTGAGCCCGATGTCCTCGGCATCGGCGCCCATTTCCAGCGCCAGCACTGTCTCGGCGATGAGCTCGCCGGCGTTGGGGCCGACGATCGCAGCGCCCAGCAGCCGCCGCGTGCTCTTGTCGAAGATGCAGCTTGGTGAGCCTTCGTCGCGCGCGGTGGCGCGCGCGCGGCCGCTGGCGGCCCATGGGAATACGGCTTTCTCGATCTCGATGCCCTGCGCTCTGGCCATGGTTTCGGTCAGCCCCATCCAGGCGACCTCGGGATCGGTGTAGGCCACCGACGGAATGGTGCGCGCATCGAATGCGGCGCTGGTGACCCGCGATGACCTCCGCCGCCAGCTTGCCTTCGTGGCTGGCCTTTGTGCGCGAGCATGGGCTCGCCGCACGATATCGCCGATAGCATAGATGTGCGGCACGTTGGTGCGCATGCTGCTCGATCCACCGGGATGTAGCCGCGCTCGTTCACCAGCACGCCGGCGGCTTCGCGCATCGATGGCCTTGCCGTTGGGCCGGCGTCCCACCGACAGCAAGACGCGGTCGTAGACCTGCGGCTGCGGCGCGTCTGTCGCCCTCGAACGTGGCCTTGCAGCCCTTCGGGCACCGCTTCGATTTTGGTGACCTTGGTCTTCGAGGTAAATGCCCTCGTAGCGCTTTCGATGCGCTTGTGCAAGCGGCCGGATGATGTCGCGGTCCGCACCGGGGATCAGCCAGTCCAGCAGCTCCACCACGGTGATCTTGGAGCCCAGCGCGTCGTACACGGTTGCCATCTCCAGGCCGATGATCCCGCCGCCGATGACCAGCAGCCGCTTCGGGATGTCCGTTCAGCTCGAGCGCGCTGGTGGAGTCGAGCAGGCGCGGGTCGTCATACGGGAAGCCGGGGATCCGGGCGACCTGCGAGCCGGCCGCGATGATGCAGGTGTCGAAGGAAACGCTCTTCGTGCCTTCCGCCGTCTCCACCTCGACGCGGTGCGGGCGAGGTGAACTTCGCCGCGCCGGTGCACCACCTGTACCTTGCGCTGCTTGGCGAGTCCCGAAAGCCCCTTGGTGCCTTTCGCCACGACGTTCTCTTTCCAGGTCCGCAGCGCGTGCCAGATCGATCTCCGGCTTGCCGAACTTGAGGCCGAAGTGGCGACATTTCCTCCGCTTCCGACAGCACACGCGCGGCGTGCAGCAACGCCTTCGACGGAATGCACCCGACGTTCAGACAGACCCCGCCGAGATCGGCATAGCGCTCGATCAGCACCACCTTCTTCCCCGAGGTCGGCTGCGCGGAAAGCCGCGGTGTAGCCGCCCGGGCCGGACCCGAGCACCATGACATCGGCGTGGTAGTCGCCCTTGGCGATCGGTGCGCTGGGAACCGCGGCCGGAGCGGCGGGCGGCGGCGCGGACGGCGAGGCTTGCGCGCTGCTCCGCTTTGGGCGCTGCGGCGCCTTCGCGCGCGGGCGCTTCTGTCTTTGCCGCAGGAGCCTCTGCTGCGTGGTGCGGCGCCGTCGCTCTCGAGCAGGAGGAGCACGACGCTCCTCGGACACCTTGTCGCCGAGTTTGACCTTCAGCTCCTTGACCACGCCGGCTTCGGGCGCCGGCACTTCCATGGTCGCCTTGTCGGACTCCAGGCGTGACCAGCGAGTCTTCCCTTCTGATGCTGTCGCCGGCTTGACCAGCACCTCGATCACCGGCACGTCCCTTGAAGTCCCCGATGTCGGGGACCTTCACCTCGATCACGCTGCTCATTGTCGTCCTGAAATGTACGGGCCTCTCGAAACGGGCTATTGCCAAGCGGGTTGCCTTGCCGCTGCCCGCCGTCCAAGAACGTCGCCTCACCGCACGCTCACCTACTCGCGGATCTGGCCGTCTCCAAGCACGACGAACTTCTGCGACGTGAGGCCTTCCAGCCCCACCGGTCCGCGCGCGTGCAGCTTGTCGGTGGAAATGCCGATCTCCGCGCCAAGGCCGTACTCGAAGCCGTCGGCGAAGCGCGTCGAAGCGTTGACCATCACCGAGCTCGAATCCACCTCTCGCAGGAAACGGCGCGCGCGCGTGTAGTCCTCGGTGACAATGGCGTCGGTATGCTGCGAGCCGTAGGCGGTGATGTGCTCGATCGCCTGGTCGAGGTCCTCGAACCACGCGGATCGCGAGGATGGGCGCCAGATACTCGGTGTACCAATCTTCCTCGGTCGCCTCTTTGATTCGGGAAGCAGGGCAGCCCGAGCTGCCGCGCGTCTGTGCATCGCCGCGCAGCTCCACGCCCTTGCCGAGGTAGATCTCGCACAGCGGCGGCAGAACCGTCGCGGCGATGTCCGTGTGCACCAGCAGGGTTTCCATGGTGTTGCAGGTCCCGTAACGCTGGGTCTTGGCGTTGTCCGCGATGCGGATCGCCTTGTCGAGGTCGGCGCGATCGTCGATGTACACGTGGCACACGCCGTCCAGGTGCTTGAGCACCGGAATGCGCGACTCGGCCGAGATGCGCTCGATCAGTCCCTTGCCGCCGCGCGGCACGATGATGTCCACGTAGTCCTTCATGGTGATCAGCTCGCCCACCGCGGCGCGGTCGGTGGTCTCGATCACCTGTACTGCCGTGCTCAGGCAAGCCGGCAATACGCAACCCCTCGTGGACGCAAACAGCGATGGCCTGGTTGGAGTGGATGGCTTCGGACCCGCCGCGCAGGATGGCGGCGTTGCCGGCCTTGAGACACAGCCCGGCGGCATCCGCCGTAACGTTCGGACGCGCTTCGTAGATGATGGCGACCACGCCCAGGGGCACGCGCATGCGGCCCACCTGTATGCCGGTAGGACGGTAGCTGAGATCGGTGATCGCGCCGACGGGGTCGCGCAACTGGGCGATCTGGCGCAGGCCCTCGGCCATCGCGGCCACGTTCTTCGACGTGAGCGTAAGCCGGTCGATCATGGCCGGCGCCAGACCGCTTGGCGCGCGCGCCCTCCACGTCGAGTAAGTTGGCGTTCAGCAACCGCTCCGGGTCGCGCTCGATGGCGGCGGCCATAGCCAGCAGCGCCTTGTCCTTCGCCGCGCTGTCGGCCTTGGCTATGGCGCGCGAGGCCTTACGCGCTTCGCGCCCGACGCTGTGCATGTACGACTGGATGTCCACGATCGATCCCGCTGCCGATTGACCGTGGATTCTACCGCGATTCGGCGCGTTCCCGCCTGCTTCCGGCCGGCGGTTTGGCCATGCGGAGCCCGAGCTGCAGCAGCTCGTCCCACACATCGCCCCGGGCCAGACCTTTGATCATGCGGTCGACCGACGCGGCGTGCACCAGTGTGTCCTCCAGCTCGCGCGCGGTGAACCGCCGCATCGAGTTGGGCATGAGCTCGGCGCGCACACCCCACACCCTGGCGTCCCGCATCAACTGGGGCATTTGCCGTCCGGCGGCGAGGCCGTTTTTCACATGCAACAACGCGCGCGGCCTCTTCGGCCAGCGCCCACAGCACCAATGGCGGCGCCACTCCTTCGCCACGCAGGCCTTCGAGCATCCGGACGAAGCGCCCCGCATTCGGCGCGAGCAGGGTCTCGCCCAGCTTGAATACGTCATAGCGCGCTACGTCGAGCACTGCGTCCCTGACCTGTGCGGAATCGAGCTTGCCGGGTGGGAACAGCAGCGCGAGCTTTGCACTTCCTGGTGGGCCGCCAGCAGATTGCCTTCCACGCAGCCAACCAGAAACTCCAGCGTTTCCTGATCCGCCTGCTGCTCCTGCAAGGCCAGACGCGCGGCTAGCCATTGGGGCAAGCGTGCGATCGTCACAGGGCTGGCCGCTACGGCCACGCCGGCGCTATCCAGCGCCGTGAACCAGGCGCTGGAGAGCTGTGAGCGGTCCAGCTTCGGCAGCGCTATCAGCGTGACCGTGTCGGGTGCGAGATTCACGGCGTATGCGCGCAGCGCTTCGGCGCCTTCGTTGCCCGGCTTGCCACTCGGGATGCGCAGCTCCAGCAGGCGTTTCGAACTGAACAGCGACAAGCTGTTGCCGCTCATGGCCAGTCGCGACCAGTCGAAGCCGGATTCGACGGTCAGCACCTCACGTTCGCTGTAGCCCTCCTGATGACAGCGCTGGCGGATGCGATCGGCGGCTTCCAACGCGAGCAGGGTCTCTTCGCCGTGAATGGCGTACAGCGGCTTGAGGCCGCGGGTGAGATGCTGGGCGAGCTGCTCGGTGTCAACCGCGCATGTCGGGGCCCTTGGATGGTTGCCGTGAGCCGCGCAACCTGCGCAGGCGGCGGCCACGCCGTAGCTTGCCGAGCAGAAATGCGCGCATCGGAGTCTTCCATGCTGCGCGCTGCGCCGGGCGAATTCACGCAGCACGGTGCGAATGGGACAGGATCCGCCGGGCACCAGCAGCGGGGTCATGGTATGAAACGGGTCGCCTCTCCGGCATCCACGCGGGTGTGGCGGAACCCCGGGCGCCTGACCAGGACAACGACGCGTTCCCGGCGGGCGCGCTCGTAAGCGAGCTGAAATGCGCTCACCCTGCCGGCAGGCGTGACCCAGAGGAAAGATCGAAGTAGTCGTCCTGGAACCAGCGACGGGACAACCCCGGATCATCTTGACGTACCCCGGTGATCTCGCGCAGCATTCTTCGTGAGGGATTGGGAGCCAGGGAATTCGCTCTACGCATTCACACATTCACACATTCACGCTTCACTCCACCCTCGCCCCCTCAGCTCACGCATTCATCCGCTGCAGCAGCCCCTGCAGCTTGTCCGCGTCGTCGGTCTTGAGCATCCGCGTGGCGAGCTGCGTGACTTCACCAGATCGGACTTCAGCACCTGCTGCTTGACCGTGAGCAGGTGGGCCGGGTGCATCGAGAACTGGCGCAGACCGAAGCCCAGCAGCACCCGGGTGAGACGTTCATCGCCGGCCATCTCGCCGCATACCGCGACCGGAATCCCCGCCTTGTTGGAGGTGCGGATGACATGCGCCAGCAACTGCAGCACTGCCGGATGCAGGGGATCGTACAGGTGCGCCACCGTGTCGTCGGTCCGGTCGATGGCCAGCGTGTATTGGATCAGGTCGTTGGTGCCGATCGAGAGGAAGTCCAGCCGGCGCGTGAAGGTGTTGGAGCGACAGCGCCGCCGCCGGAATCTCGATCATGCCTCCGACCTGGACTTCGCGGTCGTAGGGAATAGCGTCCGCGTCCAGGCTGTCCTTGGCCTCTTGCAGCAAGTGCATGGTCTGGGTCAGCTCATGCGCGGTCGACAACATCGGAATGAGGATGCGGATCTTCCCGTAGTGAGAAGCACGCAGAATGGCGCGCAATTGATGCAGGAACATCTGCGGCTCCGCGAGGCACAGCCGGATCGCGCGCAGCCCCAGCGCAGGGTTCGGCGCGACGCGCCCGGCGTTGTTCAGGTTCTTGTCCGCGCCGAGGTCCAGCGTGCGGATGGTCACGGGCAGTCCCTTCATCTCGACTGCTACCCGACGGTAGGCCTCGAACTGCTCGTCCTCGGACGGCAGCTCTTCGCGGTTGAGGAACAGGAATCTCGCTGCGGAACAAGCCGATGCCGGCGGCCGCGTTCTCTTTGGCCTGATGCACGTCCTCGGGCAGCTCGATGTTGGCATGCAGCTCGATCCTCGTGCCATCCAGCGTAGCGGCGCGCGTGGTCTTCAGGCGCTTCAGCTTCTGTCGTTCGAGCTGCCATTGCTCCTGCCGCAAGCGGTATTCGGCCAGGACGTACTTGTCCGGGTTGACGATCACCACCCTGCTGCTGCCGTCCACGATCACCACCTCGTTCTCGCGGATCAGCGCACGCCCGTGATGCAGGGCGACGATGGAAGGGATGTTGAGACTGCGGGCCAGGATCGCGGTGTGCGAGGTGGCCCCGCCCAGGTCGGTGACGAAGCTGCCGTAGCGATGATGCTTGAACAGGATCACGTCGGCCGGCGAGAGGTCGTGCGCCACCAGGATGCTGGTCTTCTTCCTTGTGGCGCGGCGCCGGGATGTGACGCGGCTGGCCGGTCAGCGCTTTGAGCACGCGCTCCACGACTTGGACGACGTCCGCCTTGCGCTCGCGCAGGTACTCGTCCTCGATGCGCTCGAACTGATCGATCAGCTCTTCGGCCTGCTGGGACACCGCCCACTCGGCATTGCATTTGCGCGCGGCGATCAGCTCGCGCGGCACCTCGGACAATGTGCCGTCGCCCAGGATCATCAGATGCAGATTCAGGAATCCTTCGAACTCGCGGGCGCGGCATTGGCGGGGATGTGCTCGGCCAGTGCGGCCAGTCTCGGCCCGTGCGGTGGCTGATGGCGGTGTCGAAGCGCGCCTGCTCCTGCCGCCACCTCGGCGTCTGGCAATGGTGTAGTGCTCGACTTCGAGCTGAGCGTGGCTCAGCAGGTGGGCATGACCGATGGCGATGCCGCCGGAGACGCCGATACCGTGGATGGTGAAGGACATGGGCAATACGCTATTGGCTATGGTGCAACCGTGCAGGGCACAACCGCGGCGTTGAGGCCCGGACGCCTATCGCCTCATTCCGATTCTCCGAATTTATCCCGGATCAGCTCGAGCAATGCCGCCATCGCCTCGTCCTCGTCCGGACCGCTGGTCTCGATCGTGACCGTCGTGCCCTTGGCCGGCCGCCAGCATCATCACGCCCATGATGCTCTTGGCGTTGACCCGGCGTCCGTTGCGCGACATCCAGACCTCGCTCTGATCACTTGCCGCGCGACCTGCGTCAGCTTGGCCGAGGCGCGCGCGTGCAGTCCGAGCTTGTTGACGATTTCAACTTCCAGTTGCTGCATTTTTCAGGTTCGCTGGCGGCATTTGCATTACGCCCTCCACGCCGCCGGAGATGGCCTTGCTGACCACGGTCTTGAGCGGCTCCTGCCGGTAGGTCAGCGCCCGCACCAGCATGGGCAGGTTGACGCCCGCGACGCCTTCCACGCGGCCGGGGTCGAGCAGATTGGCGGCGATGTTGGAGGGCGTGGCACCGTAGACGTCGGTGAGAACCAGCACGCCGTCTCCCTGGTCCAGCTGCCTCACCAGCTTCATCGCCTGCGGCAGGATCTGCTGAGGGTCGTCGTGGATAGTGATGCCGATCTGCATCAACTGCATCGGCCGCGTGCCGAGTACGTGGCTGGCACAGTGAATCAGGCTTTCGCCCAGCGTGCCATGCGCCACGATGAGTATCCCTACCATGAGCTGTTCCAGCCAGGCTGACTTGGGCTCTAAAGCTGCATGCGTGACGAGGGCGATTGGCAAGTACTATTCACCCCGCTCGCACTGCATCCTGCACCTGACGCAACGCGCGTCGCGAGACTTGATCAGAGCTTCCCTAGAATTTACTCCGTGATGAGGAGTGAAGAGTCGTAAGAGTGAACGGCGAACACCCTCCTGCCCCTCCCGTGAAAGGGGGGGAGGTTTCTCGCTCTTCCCCACTCTTCACACTTCGCCATTTCACTGTTCATTCCCCGCTCGACTGCATCGATCATCATGCCCGGCCACGTTGAAGCCCGGTCTGGTCCATGATCTCGCGCATCCCGGCAGGGCTGGTGACGTTGATCTCGGTGAGGTAGTCGCCGATCACGTCAAGCCCGACCAGCAGCATGCCCTCCGCCGCCAGGACCGGCCCGACTCGCCTCGGCGATCTCGCGGTCGCGGGGCGATAGCGCCTGCGCCACGCCGCGCCCGCCGCCGGCGAGATTGCCACGCGTCTCGCCCGGGCTTGGCGATGCGCGCCAGGGCATAGGGCGCGGGCTTGCCGCCGATCACGATGATGCGCTTGTCGCCCTCGACGATCTCCGGGATGTAGCGCTGCGCCATGATCGTGCGGCGGCCGTAGCTGGGTCAGCGTCTCGATGATCGACGCTCGATGTTGGGGTCCTCGCGGCCCAGGCGGAACACCGACGTGCCGCCCATGCCGTCGAGCGGCTTGAGCATCGATGTCGCCCTGCGCGTCGAGGAATGCCCGGATCTCGCGCTCCAGCCGGGTGACCAGGGTAGGCGCGGTGAACTGCGGCGAAACGCGTGATGGAGAACTTTTCGTTGTAGTCGCGCAGCGCCCGCGGACGGTTGACGATACGCGCGCCCTGACTCTCCGCCAGCTCCAGCAGGTAGGTGCTGTAGACGTATTCCATGTCGAACGGCGGGTCCTTGCGCATCAGCACCGCGTCGAACACGGACAACGGCGCCTCGCGCGCTCTCGCCCGGCTCGTACCAGCGCTTCCTTCTCTCCGGTGCAGCCTGATGCGGCGCGCGGTGCCGTGGACCACGCCGTCGCGGCACAGGATGTCCGTCCTGGTGCAGGACGAACAGCTCGTGCCCACGCGCGCACGGCCTCCTCCATCATGGCGTAGGAGGTGTCCTTGTAGGTCTTGATGTAGTCGAGGGGATCGAGGACGAAAGCTAGCTTCACGGTGGCTAGGTGCCGTCGGAACGTGATGAACTGCTGCGAGGAAAGCAGCTGATCTCGCCCAGCCTTCGCGCTGAAAGGCGGCCGGATGGACAGGCGCGCTTCAGCTGATCCTCAGGCGCCGGCAACCTTCAACGGCTGCTGCGTAGCCCCGCTGTGCGCGACCGTCCTGGCCTCGTACGCTTCCGCCATCTGCTCCAGCTCGCGCGCCGCGGCGAGCAGGGCGAGACGCGCCATCACGCCGTAGGCGTAGAAGCGGTTGGAAGCGCAGTCCGGACTGCCTTCCAGGTCGGGCAGACAGGTGTCCTCGAAGGCGAGCGGCGCGAACTGCATGCCCGGTGCGTTCAGGTTCTCGTCCTGGCCGCGCGCGGTGTGCACGCGGTAGAAGCCGCCCACCACGAAATGGTCGATCATGTAGATGACCGGCTCGGCGTACGCGTCGTTGACGGTCTCGAAGGTGTAGACGCCTTCCTGCACCATGACCTCGTGTCACCTGCAGGCCTTCCTTCACCACCGCCATCTTGTTGCGCTGCTTGCGGTTGAGGTCGCGCACGTCGGCCGGGCTCCTTCACGCGTCATGATCGCCCATGCCGTAGGTGCCGGCGTCGGCCTTGACGATGACGAAGGGCTCCAGGTCGATCTCGTATTCGCGCGTATTTGCTGCGTACCTGGTCGAGGACCGTTCCACGTAGCCGGCAAGACAATCCTCGCCCTGGCGCTCCTGGAAGTTGGATCTGCCCGCAGGCACCGAAATACGGATTCACCAGCCAGGGGTCGATGCCGATCACCTTGCCGAACTCCTCGGCGACCTTCTCGATACGCGGCAAAGTGGTTCGACTTGCAGCCGCGTGGACCAGCCGGCATACAGCGGCGGCATGACCGGTTGCTCGAGGTTCTCCAGGATCTTGGGGATGCCCGCCGAGAGATCGTTGTTGAGCAGCACCACGCAGGGATCGAAACCGTCGACGCCGAGGCGGCTGCCCTTGCTGCACCAGCGGCTCGAGCAGCAGCGTGCCGCCGTCGGGCAGCGCGATCTCGGTGGGCGCGGTGATCTCCGGGATCAGCGTGCCGATGCGCACCTTCATGCCGGCGCGGCGCAGGATGTTCTGCAGCACCGCCACGTTCTGCAGGTAGAACGTGTTGCGGGTGTGGTTCTCGGGGATGAGCAGTGCGCCGCGCGCCTCGGGGCAGACTTTCTCGAGCGCCGATCATCGCCGCCTGCACGCACAGCGGCAGGAACTCGGGGTTGAGATTGTTGAAGCCGCCGGGAAACAGGTTGGTGTCCACCGGGGCCAGCTTGAAGCCGCTGTTGCGCAGATCCACCGAGCAGTAGAACGGGGCGTGCATGCTCCAGCCACTGGCTGCGCAGCCAGTGCTCGATGGCAGGTTGGGCGCCCAGGATCTGCTGTCTCCAGTTCCAGAAGCGGTCGGCTTGTGCCGTGATTAGTTGGGAGAGCTCATCGCCAGGGATTGCGAGCGTTGGCGCGGATTCTATCAAACAACCCTCTGACCCTCCCTCGGGAAACTTCCAGCCAATCGCCGCTTGTCGGTCGAGTCCTCGGAAAGCAGCGTCCGCGACGATTGACAGAGCGCGGGCGGCTAGTTCACCATGTGAACATTAGTTTCTTCGCTGTGAACACCTCCTTCCGCCCATGCCGGTCCGCCTGTTTCGAATCGGACTCAGTTCCGCGTACACCGAGCCGCGCATGTTCCGTCTGCCGGAGCAGCTCCGGCCCGCCTACGACGTCGTGATCATCGGCGCCGGCGGGCACGGGTTGGCGTCCGCTTACTATCTCGCCACGGGACCACGGGCATCACGCGATGTCGCGGTACTGGAGAAAGGCCACATCGGCGGCGGCAACACCGGCCGCAACACCACCATCATCCGGTCCAACTATCTGACGCCCGAGGGCGTGGCCTTCTACGACGAGAGCGTGCGCTTGTGGCAGGACCTGTCCCAGGACTTCGACCTCAATCTCTTCTATTCCACGCGCGGCCACTTCACCCTGGCCCATACCGACTCGGCCATGCGCACCATGCGCTGGCGTGCGGAGGTGAACAAGCACCTGGCGTAGACGAGTGAGCTGGTCGGGCCGGAGGCCGTGAAGGAGGCGTGCCCGCGACATGGACATCACCTGTGGCGGTCACGCGCCGGTGCTGGGCGCGCTGTTCCACAAGCCTGGAGCGATCGCGCGCCACGACGCCGTCGCCTGGGGCTATGGCCGCGAGCCGACCGGCGCGGCGTCGAGATTCACCAGCCAGCAGACCGAGGTGCTCGGCATCGATCTGGAAGCACGGGCGCGTGGCCGGCGTGCGCACGAGCCGCGGGCAACATCGCCACGAGTAAAGGTCCTGTGCGCGGTCGCAGGTTCCACGCCGCGGCTTCTGGATATGGTGGGTATCCGCTCGCCCATCACGATCCATCCAGCAATACGTAACTGAACGAAGTACAA
>ERZ1370068.3932-contig-3029_pt1 | contig 34421 bp, 57 predicted proteins | sample MGYA00561227_ERZ1370068 | MGnify/ENA primary metagenome ERZ1370068 (study PRJEB38410, sample SAMEA6850437) | metagenome | study: Metagenomic assessment of the ecological functions of the soil: analysis of the soil microbiota associated with the...
ATTGCTATTGCCGATCCGTCAAAACCAAAGCTCATTCATCATCAACTGACCGGTGGCATCGGCGTCCACCGTTTCGATATGGACGAGCGCTACGCCTATATTTCAACCGAGATGGAAGGCTTCGTCGGCAACATCCTTGTCGATCTACGACCTGCGCGATCCCGAAAAACCGGCCGAAGTCTCGCGTTGGTGGATGCCGGGACAGCATGTCGCCGGCGGAGAAAAAGCCTTCGTGGTCAGGCAAACGGCTACCGGCTACACCACGCACTACGCTTTGGCGACGAAATGTGGGCGAGCTGTTGGCATGGGGGCTTTCGCATCGTCGATGTTGCCGATCTGCGCAATAGCCGAAAACGGTCGCATCTTATAACTATCATCCGCCATTTCCGGAGCCCACGCATACCGTGATGCCGGTGCCGGTTAGATTCGGCGGCAAGCGGATTGCGATTGCTATCGACGAAGAGGATCAGGCGCAGAGCGCTAACGAAGAACATGCGCGGCGCGGCCGACCACATGCCGGCATGTCGATCTTCGACGTCAACGACTACACGAGCGTGAAGCCCTCTCCCTGTTCGAGGTGAGCGAACTCGATCTCGCCGTTTGCCCGCACGCCGGGCGCCGCGTTTCGGCGCGCATCAGTTCCACGAGCGCATGGCCGGAACGCTCGTATTTGCCGTGTGGTTCAGCGCCGGCCTGCGCGTTGTCGACGTTGCAGATCCCATCGGCGCCCGCGCGAAGTCGGCTATTTCATCCCGGAGCCCGCCGGCGGGCGTCCGGCACCGCAGAGCAATGATGTTGTGCTGGATCAGCGCGGGCTGATTTACGTCGTCGACCGGCACGTCGGTTTCGACGCGCTCGAATTCGACGGCGGCCGCGCTGCCTGACGTTTGTTTATTCTCTCCGCCGCGGTAGAACGCGCGCTGGCGTCGGCAGTGAACGCCTTGCGCGATTGCGGATCGAGATAAATCATGTGCCCGCCGCGGTAGAGTTTGAGCTGCGCGCGGCCGGGTGGATCGAACGCCGGCAAATGATCGAGGACGTAACGCGTTACGGCGTATGGCGTGATCAGCGTCCGGAATAGCCGTGGGCTGATAAGAAGACGGAACGATCGGATCGTAGGCCAGCAATGCGCGCAGATCGTCCTCGGCGCTGGCCTGCACGGCGACCACCGCTCCGCCAGTCCCATTGGACGTCGCTCGCGAGCAAGTGTGTAGGCTCATCTCTGTCTTGAAACTCCAGCTCATTGCGGGCAAATAGGAGGCCATGGCGCCACCGTAGGCGCGGGTGACAACGTCAAGAATCGGATCGGGCGAACGCGATGAGCGCCGCTCGGGGTAGGGGTCATCCACGGCGAAGGTCGCATCATAACGGCTGACGATCTTGCCTTCGGGCGCGCGCAAGCGTCTCTCACATAGGCATTGGCAGCGAAACCGCGGGCCTGCGTCACCGCGCTCAACCGGGCACCCCGGCCATCTTGGCGACCTGTTCATAGAATGTCCTGGCGGCTCTCACCCTTCGGCGGAGCACCGCGCCAATGCTGCCGTCAGGTAATCCGTCGATCGCAAATTTTTCAGCCGCCGCGAGCGCGTCCGGACTGAAGGCATTTTTGCGTTCAAGTTCAGCCGCCGCGAGTGACGGCAATTGCAGCGCCGCATTCAGCGCAGATTGGTCGTCGCCGAAGGTGAGCCAGCCTTCCAGCAGAGGCGGCGAGAGCACGACGATGCCGGAAATGAGAATGCCCTGCTCGCTCTGCAGTGCGCGCGCCGTCTTGGCACGGCGCGGAAACCGCCATAGCTTTCGCCAAACAGATATTTCGGTGAGCCGGCGCGATTGTTCTTGGCGACATGAGAGCGATGGCCTTGGCCATCGCCCCGGCGTCGCCCTGTACGCTCCAGAACGATTTTGGCGTCTTCGCGCTTGGCTGCCCGGCTCCATCCGGTGCCGATCGGATCGATCAGGACCAGATCGCGTGAAGGCCAGCCAGGTATCGGGATTGTCGCGCAGAGCTCGCGCGCGGATCGTGCCCGTCTCGGTCCGAAATCGAGAATGCGCGGACCGACCAGACCAAGATGCAGAAATGCCGACGCCGCGCCCGGGCCGCCGTTGAATACAAAGGTCAGCGGGCCTGGTTGTGCGGAGCCATCCTTGGCGACATAGGCGGTATAGAACACCGATGCACTTTGCTCGCCGGATTGATCGTAGAAGGCCAGCGTTCCGGCGGTCGCCGTGATGGGCTTTCCACGGGGTATGTTGATCGGAATGTTCGGTGACGGAATCGGCCGGCAGCAGGCGCAGCACGCCTTTCGCTGGCTCCTGCTCGGTGGCGTCGCTGCCGCCGGTGCGTGATCTTTAACGGTGCTTGCGCGCCGGCAACGGCGCTACATCGCGCCGGCGAGGGTCATCGCCAGCACACACACGAAGAAGACAGTGAAGAGTGCCATCGGCACGCGCAGCTCCAATAATATGCGTGCCCCCGAACTTTAAGCCTGACTTTGACGCCTAACGCCTGCCGCGGAAGTTCGGCCGGCGTTGCTGAGGAGCGGCGGACGGAGCATCGCCCTTGTGGCGGAAACCGAGTGCGGCCGCGCTGCAAATCGTAAGGGTGACATTTCCACGATCACGTGATCGCCCACGCCGGTGCGGATGCGGAATTTGCGCATCTTGCCGGCTGTGTAAGCGAGCACCTCATGCTCGTTGTCGAGCTTCACCCGGAAGTTGCCGTCCGGAAGAACCTCGGTGACGGTACCGTCGAACTCCAGCAACTCTTCTTCGCCATCCAGTCGTATCCTGGTCGCTACACGCGGCACTCGGTGGCCGCCGCGCGGCGCGGCTCGCCCGGGCGCTTGAGGAACTGTAACATTTCCAATGCCGTTTGGCTCCCCTGCCGCAGCGTCCTGCCGGACTGGCGGCTGGTGGCCATTGCTGGCTCTGAACGGCCTTGGCGGCCATTGCCGCCGTTGTGGAAGCGCGGTGGCCGTTGCCGTGAGCGCTGACCGCACCGTCTGCCGCGACCGCGCTGTTGCTGCTGACCGCGGTCGGCCGCCATTGCGGGTCTCGGCCGGTTGCGGGGCCGTATGAGCGACGCTGCGCCGGTGCGCCGGTCGGTTGCCGGGATAGGTCATGCCGGATCAGCCGCTCGATGTCGCGCAGGTAGGCCCGCTCCTCGTGGTCGCAGAACGAGATCGCGATGCCCTCGGCGCCGGCGCGCGCGGTGCGGCCGATGCGGTGCACATAGCTTTCCGGGATGTTCGGCAGATCGAAGTTGATGACGTGGCTGACGCCGTCGACGTCGATGCCGCGGGCGGCGATGTCGGTCGCAACCAGCGTGCGCAGATGCGGCCGTCGCGGAAGCGCTGCGAGCACGCGCTCGCGCTGGTTCTGCGACTTGTTGCCGTGGATCGCTTCGGCGGTGATGCCGTCCTTGTTGAGGCCGCGGACCACCTTGTCGGCGCCGTGCTTGGTGCGGGTGAACACCAGCACGCGGTCGATCTTTTCCTGCAGCAGCAGCTCGGACCAGCAGCGTCGGGCTTCGCCGCCGTGTCGATCATGGATGACGCGCTGCGCGATGCGCTCGACGGTGGTGGCCTGCGGCGTCACCGCCACGCGCGGCCGGGTCGCTGCAGCATAGTGGCGGGCGAGCTCGGCGATTTCCTGCGGCATGGTGGCCGAGAACAGCAGCGTCTGCCGCTCCTTCGGCAGCTTGGCGACGATCTTGCTGGATGTCGTGGATGAAGCCCATGTCGAGCATGCGGTCGGCTTCGTCGAGCACGAGCACCTCGACCTGGTCGAGGCGACAGCGCGCTGGTTCGACCAGATCGAGCGAGCCGGCCGGGCGTCGCGACCAGCACGTCGACGCCGTGCGCCAGCGCGCGCACCTGCGGGCTCATCGTTGCACGCCGCCGATGGCGAGCGCGATCTCGATGCGGCGGATGTGCCGGCCATAGGCGCGGAAGCTGTCGAGCGATCTGGCCGGACAATTCGCGCGTCGGGCTGAAAGCACCAGCACGCGGCAGGTCTTCGGCTGCGGCGCGGACGCGGTTGGCGGCAGAGTGATTGAGGATCGGCAGCGCGAAGGCCGCGGTCTTGCCGGTGCCGGTCTGCGCGATGCCGATGACGTCGCGGCTTGGCGACAGCAGCGGGATGGTCTGGTCTTGGATCGGGGTTGGGGTGACGTACTTTCTTCGGCGAGGGCGCGGAGGATCGGCGCTGCGAGGCCGAACTCGTTAAATGAAGTCAATGAGAGTCTCTTTCTTTATACGGCAGAACCGGTGCCGTGCTGTCAGTTGCAGCCGGCGGGATCGCGGGGTTCCTAAAGACATCCCGCGTGGCTAGGGTTGTCAGGATTGCATTGAGAAACGGAGGAGGCGGGCGAAATTGTTTTAATGAGTTTCGTGCACGCAGCCCGGCAAACCCGAGACCGGGTCTTTCATCCGCTGGCGGCTCATATGACGAGGTGCTAGTGTGTCTTTTCAGGGCATCGAGCGGAGCATTAGTTCCGCATGAATGATGAATAAAGCCTGTCGGCCTGCCAGCCTGGCCCTTCCGGTCGTCCCGATGGACAAGGCGCGTGAGATCGGGGAATGTCGGCCGGAAAATCCAGTCCGGGACCGAAGCCGCCACCGGAGCCATCGTAATGCCGCTCCCAGGGCCTCCTCAGGCCCTTTCCCGCTTTACCGTCCTCGATCTGACACGCGTCCGCTCGGGACCCACCTGTGTGCGCCAGCTCGCCGATTGGGGCGCCAACGTCATCAAGATCGAGACGCCGCCCGCATCTGGACGATGGCGAAGGTCCGGGCGGTCCGCGCCGGAATGCTCGACTTCCAGAACCTGCACCGCAACAAGCGCAGCATCACGCTCGATCTGAAATCGCCGCAGGGCCTCGCGGCCTTCAAGCGGCATGGTCGAGAAGGCCGACGTCGTGGTCGAGAATTTCCGTCCTGACGTGAAGGATCGTCTCGGCATCGATTACGAGTCGCTGAAAGACGATCAACAAAACGCATCGTGCTCGGCAGCATTTCCGGCTTCGGCCAGATGTGGCCTTATCGCCGAACGCGCCGGGCTTTCGACCAGATCGCGCAAGGCATGGGCGGATTGATGTCGGTCACCGGGCTGCCGGGTCAGGCGGCCGGTGCGCGTCGGCATCCCGATTGCCGATCTTGCACCGCCGGCTGTTCTGCGCGCATCGGCATTCTGACGGCGCTGCTCGAAGCGCGAGCGTCTCCGGCGAGGGCCAGTGGGTCGACTTCGTCGTCGCTGCAGGCGCGAAGATCTTCATGCTCGACTTCCAGGCGGCGCGCTGCGCTGGCCGATGACGGGGTAGTGCGAAACAGGCCGGCAACAATCACCCGACCTCGCATCCTCGACCGGCGTGTTCCGAGACCAGACGACGGACTATATGAACTATCGCCGTCGACCGGCGCAGGATCTGGGGAGCGTTGCTGCAACGCACGTCGAACACCGGAGCTGAGTCACGATCCCCGATTACAAGACCGCGGCGCTACGCTCGAGAACCGCGACACGCTCAACGTGCGAAATCGACAAGCAGACCGTGCGACGCGACCAGCGCCGAGTGGGTCGAAATCTTCAAGCAAGGTCGGCGTGCCGTGCGGGCCGATCTATTCGATCGATCAGGTATTCGCCGACGCCGCAGGTTCAAGCATATCGGTATCGCGCAGGACGTCGACGCGTCCGGACGGCAAGCGCGTCAGACCTTCGTCGGCCAGCCAGTCGCAGATTGTCGCGCACGCCGAGGCAAGATCGCGGCGAGGCCGCCGAGCTCAGCGAGCACACCGATGAGGTGCATCAGCGGGAATTTCGGTTTAGCAGCAAAGGACATCGCCGAGCTGCGCGCAGCCGTAGGCGATTGTAAGGATGATGCAGGGAATGTCGCAACTGACCGACAAGATGCTGTCCCGCAAGGAGGGCAGGCGTCGGCTATCTGACCTTCAACAGTCCCGAACGCCACAACGCAGTTTCGCTTGGAAATGTGGAAGCGGCCTCAGGTCTTCTCGAGGATTTCAGAAACGACAAGCAACATTCGCGTCGTGGTCGCTCACCGGCGCGCGGCGGCAGGCCTTTCGTCTCCGGGCGCCGACATTTCCAAATTCGAGCAGAGCGTCGATCCAGGAAGTGCGTCGACCGCTATAACGCAGCGGTCGCATCAAGCGCCAAAGCAGTCTTACGAACTTTCCCAAGCCGACCATCGCAATGATCCGCGGCTATTGCATCGGCGGCGGCGTCGGCCTCGCTCTGCTGCTGCGACCTGCGCATCTGTTCGGACAAGTCGAAATTCGGCGTGCCGCGCCGCGAAACTCGGCCTCGGCTACGGCTTCGACGGCCTCAAGAAACTGGTCGATGTGTCGGGCCATCCTTCGCTAAGGAAATACTTCTTCACCGCGCGCGCAGTTCTACGCGCCGCAAGGAGCGCGTAGATGGTGACCTGCGTCAACCGTGTGCTGCCCGGATGCGGAGCTTGAGAGCATACGTGCAAGGACTATGCCGACGACTGATCAGCGGCAACGCGCCGCTGACGGTTGATCCGTCAAGTACATTGTCGGCGAGGCTGGTCAGCGACGAGAGCAAGCGCGACCTGGAGAAATGTGACGACCTGGTGGCGGCAGTGCTTTGCCAGCAATGGATTACATCGGAAGGCCGCAAGGCGTTCATGGAGAAACGCAAACCGGTGCCTTCACCGGCTCATAAGCAAAACAGCCGCAGACAGCGGTGGGTTCAGGGGAGGAAAGCGCGTGGCGTCGGTCGAGTTGCGGGGCCTGACCAAACGATACGGCACTGTCGCGGTGGTCGACGACATCTCGCTCACCATCGAGCACGGTCATCTGGTCTGTCTGCTGGGCCCATCCGGCTGCGGCAAAGACGATCGACGCTGCGGCTGATCGCCGAGTTCATCGAGCCGAGCGACGGGCGAAATCCGCGTCGGCGACAGACTGGTTTCGTCGCCGGCAAACACCTTGCCGCCCGAGCGGCGCAACATGTCGATGATCTTCCAGAGTTACGCGCTCTGGCCGCATATGACGGTGGCCGAGAACATCGTCTATGGCCTGAAGACTGCGAAAGCTGGACCGCGCCACCATCGGCAAGCAAGCTCGAGCGATTCTGTCGACGACGCAGCTGGCAGCCGCTGGCGCGAGCGCTATCCCGGCGAGCTGTCGGGCGGCCAGCAGCAGCGCGTGCGCTCGCGCGCGTGCGCTGATCGTCGAGCCCGAGACGCTGCTGCTCGACGAGCCGCTCTCCAATCTCGACGCCAATCTGCGCGAGGAGATGCGCTTCGAGGTGCGCCGCCTGCACGACGCCTACCGCTACACCACGGTCTATGTCACCGCACGACCAGTCCGAGGCGATGACGACGGCCGACCTGATTGCGTCATGAACCGCGGCAAGGTCGAGCAGATCGGGCTCGCCGGAAGAAATCTACGACCGGCCGCGCTCGGAATTCGTCGCGCGCTTCATCGGCGTCGAGCAACGTCATCAAAGGCAAGGGTCTCGATGCGTTGCGCGTGTCGACTTTGCGGGCGCGCCGCTGCGCTGCACCGGCGAGGCAAGTCGAGACCGGTGCGCCGACGCCGTTGTCGATCCGCCCGCATGACATCGCGCATCTCCGCCGAGCCGCAACGGCAGGACGAGAACATCGTGCCGGCGACCGTGGTGCGGCAGGTCTTTCTCGGCTGCAGCCGGGACTATATGGTTGAGGCCAAGGACGGCACGCAGCTGCGCGTGGTCACCGCCGCCGGCGAGAACATCGCGCAAGGCAGCGCCGTCTGGCTGCACCTGCCGCCCGACCGCTGCCGCGCACTGAGCGGATGACAATGATCGCGGGCGAAACATCAAGAACAGGACATGGAGGATACGCCGATGATAGCGGTCAGAATTTCGCGCCGCGACGTGTTGATCGGCTCGAGCGCTGGCTCGCGGGCGCTGTTTTCGACGAGGGTGCATGTCGGCGGCGCCGCCGGCAGACGCGCGATCACGCCGGCAGCTGATCGAAGCGGCCAAGAAGGAGGGCAAGGTCGTCTGGTACACCTCGGTCGACCTGCCGCTCGCGGAGAAGATCGCCAAGTCCTTCGAGGCAAAATATCCCGGCGTCGCCGTGCGCGTCGAGCGCACCGGCGCCGAGCGCGTGTTCCAGCGCATCGGCCAGAAGTACGGCAGCAACATCCACGCGGTCGACGTCGTCAACTCGTCCGACGCCGCACACTTCATCGTCTGGAAGCGCGGCGGACTGCTGGAAGCCTATCGTGCCGGAGGACGTCGCCAAGCACTATCCGGCCGAGCACAAGGATCCCGGACGGCATGTTTGCCAGCTTCCGGCGTCTGGGTCTCGCATCATCGCCTACAACACCAACCTGGTGAAGGCCGAAGACGCGCCCAAGAGCTTCTGCCGACCTGCTCGACCCCAAATGGAAGGGCAAGATCGTCAAGGCGCATCCGGGCTACAGCGGCACCATCATGACCGCGACCTATCAGATGCAGCGCGATCTCGGCTGGGGCTTTTCGAGAAGCTGGCCGCAGCAGAAGCGTCATGCAGGTCCAGTCGTCGGCCGATCCGCCCAAGCGGCTGGCGCTCGGCGAGCGCGCGGTGATGGCAGACGGCAACGAATACAACATCTTCCAAATCGCAGGAGAAGGAGCGGGCCGGTCGACGCCGTCTACGCGACCGAAGGCTCACCGCTCGATCGTCGGTCCCGACCGGCATGTTCAAGGCGGCGCCCAATCCGAACGCCGCGCGGCTGTTCTGCAGCTACAGTTTCACGCCGGAGTGCCAGCAGCTGATCATCGATGTCGGGGGTCTGCGCTCTATGCACCCTGATACCAAGGGAAAGCCCGGACGCACGCCGTTCAAGCAGATCAGGGTCATGAAAGACGATCCTGCCGCTGTTGAGAAGATGAGCGACGATCAAGCAGCATTACGTCAAGATATTTCCACGTCTGAGCAACATCCGCGCCGTCCGGGCGCGGCGCATCAGTCTGCCGTGCCCGGAAATGGAATTAGTGGCGATATGACGATCGCCTTGCCTGCCCACGCCGAACGCCGCGCTTCGGAATCGATGTCTCGACGCCGGTCCTCTATGTGTTCTGCAGCCATTCTCTGCGTGCTGATCATCCTGCCGATGTCGTGGCTGGTCTATTACAGCTTCGTCGACCGCGACGGGCGCGTTCACGCTGGAGAATTTCGACCGGCTGTGCCACCGACCCGACCTTCGTCGATCCGCTCATCACGACCGTGATCATCTGCGACCTCATCGAGCGTCATCTGCTGCGCCGTCGCGGCGCCGATGGGCTGGCTGGTGGCGCGCACCGACATGCCGCTTGCGCGACGTGGTGCGCGCGCTGGTGACGGCGTCGTTCGTGACGCCGCCGTTCCTGGGCGCCATCGCGTGGGAACTGTTGGCGGCGCCCAATCCGGGCCTCATCAACAAGGCCTGGCGCGCGCTCACTGGCGCGGAGATGGACGACGTACCTGTTCAACATCTACACGCTGCCGGGCCTGATCTTCGTGATCTCCTGCTACACGTTTCCTTACGTGTTCGTGCTGATCGCCAATGCGCTCGACCGCATTCCGGGCGATCTCGAGGACGCCTCCTCGATCCTCGGCGGCAGCACCTGGACGACCGCGCGGCGCGTCACCATTCCGCTGGCGATGCCGGCGCTGCTCGCGGGCGCGCTGGTCGCCTTCCTGCAGGCGATGACGCTGTTCGGCTCGCCGGCGATCCTGGCGCTGCCGGCTGGCTTCCACACCATGACCACGAAGATCTGGAGCCTGTTCCAGTTTCCGCCCAAGCCCGAGCTCGCGGCGGCAGCCTCGCTGCCGCTGCTCGTGCTCACCGTCGTGCTGCTGCGCGCCGAGCAGCATGATCCTCGGCCGTCGCGGCTATTCGGTGGTCGGCGGCAAGCAGGGCGACCCACGGCTGGTTCCGCTCGGCGCTTGCGCTGGCGTCGCGCTCGGGTTCGTGCTTCGCTGGTTCTGGCGCTGCCCGGTGTTCCTGCCCTATGCGGCGCTCTGTTCAACGCGGCGTTCTCGCGCGTCGCTTCGCAGTTCATCTGGTTCGACAACTTCACGCTGCACAATATCAATTTCGTGTTCTTCGAGCTCTCCGCGACCAAGCTTCGCGGCCTGAAGAACACCTTCATCCTCGGCATCGCGTCGCCGCCACCATCGGCACCGTCCTTGCGGTCGTGATCAGCTACGTGACCGCCCGGCAGGCGATTGCCGGCCACCGCGCGCTCGGGTTTCGGCCACCGCGCCGGTCGCGATCCCGGGCATCGTGCTCGGCGTCGGGCTGTTTCTGAGCTATGCGCGGCCGCCTTTCGTGCTCTACGGCACGCTGTGGATCCTGCTGATCGCCTTCGTGACCATCGCGCTGCCGGCGGCCTATCAGCAGATGCAGTCTGCGTTCCGCTCGGTGCATGCCCGATCTGGAGGACGCGAGCCGCATTCTCGGCGCCACACGGCTGCGTCACGCTGCGCGACATCACGGCGCCGCTCCTGCGCACAGGCGTGATCGCGACCTGGTGCTTCATCTTCGTCGGCGTGATGCGCGAACTGTCCGCTGCCGATCATTCTGTTCACGTCGGAGACCAAGGTGATCTCGGTGCTCATCTTCGATCTCAACGAAGTCGGGCGATCTCGGCGCCATCTCGGTGCTCGGCCTCGCCATGCTGGTCGATCACCTTCGCCGTCGTCGATCGCGGTCAACCGCGATCCCCGGCTTCGGCAGCGATGCGGCTACGCAATCAGTGATGCCAATCAGTAACACTGAAGCTTCCCGCCAGACCGCCGTCGCCGAGGTGCACTGGCGCGGCAAGATCGCCGCGCTGCGCGCGGATCGGCTGCCGTCGGCGGTGCGGCAGCAAATGCGAGGATCTGCTGATCGACGTCGTCGGCCTCTGCGTCACCGCGCGCAACGAGGACTACATCAAGGCCGCGATCGCCGGCTGGGACGACGAGGGTGCCTGCACCGCCATCGGCCACGCGCGGCGCTATGAGCGCCGCGGGCGCGGCCTTCGTCAACGGCACCGCCGCGCATGGCGAGGATTTCGACGATACCTTCGAAGGCGGCCCTGTCCATGCCGGCGCAGTGATCGTGCCGGCGGTGCTGGCGGCCTGCGAGCGGCACAAGCCGGATGGCGCGCTCGGCGCTGCTCGGCATCGCGGTCGGCGCCGAGAGCCATGTGCCGGCTGAGCACTGCGTGGCGCCGACGCTCACGCACAAGGCCGGCTTCCATCCGACCGCGATCTTCGGCGCGATGGGCGCGGCCGCCGGCGTCGGCGCTGCGCTTGGGCCTCAATGCGCAGACAGACTCGTCGATGCGCTCGGCATCGTCGCGAGTCGATGGCGAGCGGCATCATCGAATATCTGGCCGAAGGCGCCTGGACCAAGCGGCTGCATCCGGGCTGGGCTGCGCAATCAGGCATGCGTGCGGCGCTTGCTTGGGCGCGGCGGCTTCATCGGCCCGCGCACGGTGTTCGAGGGCGTGCACGGCTTCTTCCACGGCTTCGCCAATACGACCAAGGGCGACTATGACGCGCTCACTGGCGATTTCGGCGAGCGCTGGGTGACCGAGACGCTTGCGTTCAAGCCCTATCCATGCGGAACCATGGCGCATCCCTATATCGACTGCGCGCGCAAGCTGGCTCGCCGCACGCGGCATCAAGGCCGGCCGACGTAAGGAGCTGGTGTGCGAAGTCGGCTGAAGGCACGGTGCACCGGCTGTGGGAGCCGCTTGCCGACAAGCAGACGCCCGGCCAATGGATATGCCAGCGAAGTTTTCGACGCCGTTTCTTCTTGCCACCGGCTTTGTTCGCGGCGGCGTTGGGCTCGACGCCTTTACCGAGCAAGCGGTGCGCGACAAAGACGTGCTGCGCTCTCTCGTCGAAAGTATCGTTACGTCGTCGATCCCGATAATCCTCTATCCCAACAACTTCACAGGCCACATCCGCGCCGTGCTCAATAATGGCCGCGTGATCGAGGAGCGGCAACCACATTTCCGCGGCGGTGCACACGAGCCCTTCGACGCGCGCCGACGTCGAGGAGAAAAGTTCATGCTCAACGTCCGTCACGGCGGTTGGGATGACAAGCGCGCCGCTGCTGCGCTCAAGCGGCTGGCGAAATTTTACGAAGGCAAAATCGATCTGGCATTCTTGCAGGGATAGTCGCGGGTCATGGCTGAAAACAAGGAGCTCACCGGCAAGGTCGCTATCGTTACCGGTGCCGGGCGCAATATCGGTCGTGCAATCGCGCTTGCGCTCGCGCGGGCCGGCGCTTCGGTGGTCGTCAATGTTCGCGTCCAACCAGATTGAAGCCGAGGGTGTCGTGCGCGAGATCGAAGCGGGCGGCGGCAAAGCGGTCGCCGTTCTTGGCGATATCGGCGATGAAAAAGACTGCCGGTGCGCTCGCCGAGGCCGCGCTCAAGCGATTCGGGCGCATCGATATTCTGGTCAACAACGCGGCGCTCCGGCGCGAAAAACCTATCGCCGACATGAGCTATCGCCGAATGGCGCGAGGTGATGAATGTCATCCTCGATGGCACCTTCCGCTGCGTGCATGCCTGCCTGCCGGCACTGAGGAAGAGCGGTGGCAGCATCGTCAATATCGGCGGGATGAGCGCGCATATCGGATCAAAAGACCGTGCGCATGTGATGACGGCAAAGGCTGCGCTGGTCGGCTTCTCGCGCGCGCTCGCCCACGACCTTGCCGCCGACAAGATCACTGCCAATTGCGTGGTGCCGGGCGCGATCGACACGACACGGCCGGCCTCATCGCAGACTCCCGCCCACCACCTCACTCATGGCACGATTACCGGCGAGCGGGGCAAAGCCGCAAGATGTTGCGGCGATGGTGCGCTATTCTGTGCGGTCCGGGTGGCCGGTATGTCACCGGCCAGACCATTCACGTCAGTGGCGGAGCCTATCTCGGCTCATAGCCGCCATGTCGCGCATGGCGGCAGGGTGGTCGTACTTGCTCGTAAGTGCTAATCCATAGCCCGATCGGCTTCCGGGTCACAACGAGGTTCTCTATGTATTCCGAGCTGGGTCTCTACATCGACGGCAAATGGCTCAACGGCGACGGCCGCAAGGGCGAGGACGTGATCAATCCCGCAACCGGCAAGACTCTGGCGCATCTGCCGCATGCGAGCAAAGCCGATCTCGATGCGGCACTCGCCGCCGCCGAAAGAGGCTTTGCGGTGTGGAAGGCAACGCTCCGCCTATGACCGCTCCAAGATCATGCGCAAGGCCGCCGACCTGCTGCGCGAGCGCTATCGATCACGTTTCGAAGGTGATGACCCAGGAGCAGGGCAAGGTCTATGTCGAGTCGCGCGCGGAAGTTCTGACCAGCGCCGACATCATTGACTGGTATGCCGAGGAAGGCCGCCGCACCTATGGCCGCGTGATCCCGGGCCGCCAGAAGGGCGTGCGCCAGCTCGTTGTTGCAGGAGCCGGTCGGCGTCGTTGCGGCGTTCACGCCGTGGAATTTCCCGACGCTGACGCCGGTGCGCAAGATCGCCGGCGCGCTCGCGGCCGGCTGCTCGATCATCATCAAGGCGTCGGAGGAGACGCCGGGCGGCTGCGTCGAGCTGGTGCAAATGCTTCGCCGACGCCGGCTTGCCGGCGGGCGTGCTCAATCTCGTGTTCGGCGTGCCGGCGGATGTGTCCGAGCATCTGATCCCGAAGAAGTCAGTCAAGAAGATCTCGTTCACCGGCTCGGTCCCGGTCGGCAAGCATCTCGCCGGCTCGCGGCCAAGGGCATGAAGAAGCGCGACCATGGAGCTTGGCGGGCACTCGCCGGTCGTCGTGTTCGACGATGCCGACCCCGAGAAGACCGCCGACACCATCGCGGCGTTCAAGTATCGCAATGCCGGTCAGGTCTGCATCTCGCCGACGCGCTTCTACGTGCAGGAAAAGAACTACAGCAAGCTTCGTCAGCGCGCTTCACCGAATATGCCAAGGGCATCGAAGCTGGGCGACGGCCTCGAGAAGGGCATCACCTTGGGCCCGCTCGCCAACCCGCGCCGGCTCGACGCGCATGGAAAGCTTCGTCAACGACGCCAAGGACCGCGGCGGCAAGGTCGTCACCGGCGGCTCGCGGCACGGCAACCAGGGCTTCTTCTTTCGAGCCGACCGTGATCACCGACGTGCCGGACGATTCCAAGATCATGACCGAGGAGCCGTTCGGTCCGGTCGCGCCGATCGTCGCCGTTCAAGACCTTCGACGAGGTGGTCGAGCGCGCCAACTCGCTGCAGTTCGGGCTCGCGGCCTATGCGTTCACCGTCGTCGGACAAGAACGCGTCGGCGATCAGCGATGCGCTGCAGTCCGGCATGGTCGGCGTCAACAGCGTCGCCATCTCGACGCCGGAGACGCCGTTCGGCGGCGTCAAGGAGTCCGGCTACGGCTCCGAAGGCGGCATCGAAGGCCTGCAGGCCTACATGAACATCAAGTTCATTTCGCAGGCGTAAAGCATACGCCGCAGTCAAGAACTGTATATGGCACGGCGCGGATTCGTCCCGGCCATTTCGACTTTGAACAGGGCCCTGTCGCCGGATGACTGGTGCTACTTTGCAGCCAGTCCTCGCTGGCACGCTTCCCATACTTTCGCGGGCGTCGCGGGCATGTCCATGTGATCGGCGGCGCCGTTCGGGATCGCATTCGAAATCGCATTCATCACCGCCGCGATCGCTGCCGTCGTGCCGGCTTCGCCGGTGCCCTTCACGCCGAGCGGGTTGCTCGTCGCCGGCACCGAATGCACCGCCTCGCGCAGCTCGATCGGCATATCGTGGTGCGCGCGGCATGCCGTAGTCCATGAATGAGCCCGCCACCAGTTGCCCGCTTTGCGGATCGTAGATGGCGTTTTCCGTCAACGCCTGGCCGAGGCCGTTGGCGATCGAACCCTGCACCTGGCCTTCGACGATCGATGGCGATCGAGCATAACGCCCGGATCATCGACCGCGGTATAGGTCACGAGGTCGACAGCGCCGGTGTCGGGATCGATCTCGACCTCGGCGATATGACAGCCGTTCGGGAAAGTGAGCGGCGTCTCAGCCTTTCCTTGGTGTCGAGACTTTCGCCGATCTCCTTGCGCGCGGCTTTGCGGTCTCGAACAGCGAGATCTTGCGGTCGGTGCCGACGACTTCGAAATTTCCGCTGCGGTACTGGATGTCCGGCCTCGGAAGCTTCCAGTAGTGCTGAAGCGCACTTTCTTGCCCTTTGCCAGCATCGACGTCAGCGGTGTGCACGATCGCGCTGCCGGCACACATCGCGGAGCGCGAGCCGACCGAGGCGAAACCGGTCAGCCCCTGCGCGGTGTCACCGTGACGATGCTGAATCTTTGCTGGCGTCGATGCCGAGCTTGCCGGCGAGCAGGCGCGGAAAAACGGTGGCATGGCCCTGGCCGGTCGATTGCACATTGCAGCCGAGAATGAGCTGGTCGCCGCCGGGAAACGAAACCGAGGCCTGCTCCATCGGCAGTGCACCGGCGTGCTCCAGCATGCAGGAGACGCCGATGCCGCGTAGTTTCTTGCGCTTCGCCGATTCGCGCCGCCGCTTGTTGAAGTTGTCGAAATCGGCAAGCTCCAGCGCCTTGTCGACGATCGCCGGAAAATCGCCGCTGTCGTAGCGTGTTGATCGGCGTCTTGAACGGCATCGCCGACGGCGGAATGAGGTTTTTCTTGCGCAGCCGTACCGGATCGATGCCGGTAATCCGCGCCGCTTCCTCCACCACACGCTCAAGTGCGTAGTTCGCTTCCGGTCGACCGGCGCCGCGGTAGGGGCCGATCGGAATGGTGTTGCTGAAGTAGCAGGCGACCGAGGCGTCGATCTTCGGGATTCGGTACATGCCCGGGCAGGCAGCGGGCGAAATTGTTGGTGTTGATGCCGACGCCCGCGGTGCTCGACATAGGCGCCCTGGTTGCACAGGTGCCGCATCGCGCAGCGCCAGGAATTTTCCCTTCTCGTCGAGCGCGAGTTCGACCTTCGGTGACGGTGTCGCGCGCCTGCGTGTCGGTGACGAAGGCTTCCGAACGCGTCGACTGCCATTGCACCGGGACGGCCGAGCTGGCGCGCGGCGATCAGCAATGCCGGATATTCCGGGTAGGGCGGCGTCTTCATGCCGAAGGCGCCGCCGACATCCTCGGTGATGACGCGCAGCTTCTCGTTCGGCACGCCCATGACGGCGGCAGCCAGCGTTGCGCAGACGAGTCGGCGCTCTGCGAGCAGACGTAGAGCGTGTAGCTGTCATTCGCCTTGTCGTAGACGCCGGTGGCGCCGCGCGTCTCCATCGACGCCACCACCATGCGCTGGTTGGCGACGCGCACCTTGGCAACATGCGGCGCCTTGGCGATCGCTCTCGGCAACATCACGCTCGTTCTGTTCGTCAGGCACCGGGCCAGGCCAGTCGACGCAGAGATTGCCGGGCGCTTCGGCGTAAAGCTGGGTGCCGTCCTTTCATCGGCATCATCGCAGGTCGATCGACCGCCGGCAATTCCTCGTAGTCGACCTGCACCAGATCGGCCGCGTCCTGCGCGGCCGACGCTCGTTTCGGCGACCACCATGGCGACCGGGTCGCCGACATGCATGACCTTGTCGCCGGCGAGCGATGGCCGGAACGGCATGATCATCTTGGCGCCGCCGCGACCCAGCACCGGCGGATGCCGCGACACGCGTCCCGACATTCGCCGCCTTCATGTCTTGCGGCAGTCAGCACGGCCAGCACTTTCTTGGCCTTGCGCGCCTCGTCGGCTCTCACCGAAACGACACGTGCGTGCGCATGCGGCGAACGCACAAAGGCGGCATAGAGCCGGTGTTGGGCAGGCGTGGGTCGTCCATGAAGCGGGCCGGTACCGCGCACCAGGGCATCGTCTTCGACGCGCGGCGTGTGCTTCGTGCTGGCGAGGCTTGTCGTCATGAGAGGTCCGGGAATGCACTGGCGGGTCCCCGTTTATAGCCGAAAGAACCGGGGCACAACAGGGGCTTGCGTCCGTGCGCTGGCTGCGGCACTCAGGCGCTCCTTGCCGCACGCACGTACGGCGTCTTTCGGATGGTGAAATGAGCAACGTGCGAACATATCGATACTCACACGCATGTCTTGACCGAGGAGACCGCCGCGCTGTTGCGCAAGGAAGCTCCGAAGGTGCCGGTGACCATCAACGCCGATCGATGCCGACGTCGGCGGCGCTCGATGTTGGCGGTGTGGCCTACCGACCCTATCCGCGCGGCGGCTTCGATATTGCGCACCGCTTGCGCGACATGGATGCGGCCGGCGTCGACGTGCAGGTCGCTGTCCGCCACGCCGCAAACCTATCTCTACAACCAGGATGCCGCGCTTGGCGCCGCGACCGCAGCGATCCAGAACGACCAGATCGCAAAACTGGTCAAAGAGAATCCGCAGCGATTCATGGGCATTGCGACACTGCCGATGCAGGCGCCGGAAAAGGCCGCCGACGAACTCAGGCGAGCGATGACCAAGCTTGGCCTGCGCGGAACGATGATCGCGTCCAACATCATGCGGAAAGAACCTCGACGATCCGAGCTTCGAGCCGTTATGGGCGACCGCGGAGGAGCTCGGCGCCTTCGTCTTCGTGCATCCGAACAACGTCGCCGGCGCCGACCGGATGAAGTCCTATTACCTGAACAATTTGATCGGCAATCCGCTCGACACCACCATCGGCGCAGCCTGCCTCTATTTCGGCGGAGTGCTCGACCGCTACCCGCAGACTGACCGTGGTGCTGCGCTCATGGCGGCGGCTTCACGCCCTATCAGGCGGCGCGCTGGGAGCATGGATGGCAAGTGCGGCCGGAACCCAAAAAGAATATCTCAAGCAGCCGATGGATATCGCCAAACGCTTTTATTACGACACGATCCTGCACTCTGCGCCGGTGCTGGAGTTCATGATCGGTCATGTCGGCGCTGATCGTGTCATGCTCGGCAGCGACTATCCTTACGACATGGGCATGATGGACTGTGTGAAGCACGTGCGCGTCGCTGAAGATTTCCGATGCCGACAAGACGACAATTCTCGAGTACACGCGCAGAAGCTCTGCTATCGGGGAAGTCATGAACGTCCAGGCCGCCAAAGCCGCCGCGAATTCCAACGGCTGCCGTTACACGGCCTGATCGTCGACGCGATGAGCAAGGCCGGCGTGCCGAGGATCGACGCCGGCAAGATCGCTGAGCTCATGCTAGAGGCCGATCTGATCGGCGCCGATGCGCACGGCGTGTTTCGCCTGCCGCAATATGTTCAGCGGCTGAAGCTCGATTCGACCAATCCGCGCCCAAACATCACGGTCAAGCGCACAGCGCCGGCAACCGCGCTTGTCGACGGCGACAATGGCATGGGCCATCTGGTGGTGGCGCGCGCGGCAGAGACCGCGATCGAGCTCGCGCGCGAATGCGGTGTCGCCTGGGTCGGTTGCCGCATGTCAGGTCACGCCGGCGCTGCCGGAGTCTATGCCGCGTTGCCGCTCAAGGCCGACATGGTCGGGTCTCTATTCGGCGGTGGCGAATGCCAATCACATGCCGCTCGCCGGCGGCGCAGAACCGTTGCTCGGCACAAATCCTCTGGCGATCGCGATCCCTGCGGGCAAGGAAGCGCCGATTGTGCTCGACATCGCCACCTCGATCGTGTCCGTACGGCACGATCAAGAACCACCGCCTGCAGAACAAGCCGCTGCAAGACGACTGGATGATCGATCCGAAAACCGGCGAAGCCAGTCACCGATCCGCATAAGAGCGCGGAGGCGCTGCTGCTGCCGATGGCCGGCTACAAGGGCGCAGGGCTCGCGCTGACGTTCGGGCTTCTTGCCGGCACGCTCAACGGTGCGCTGTTTGGTCGCGACTGCGTCGATTTCAACGCCGAGCCGGACAAGGTCACCAATACCGGTCAGTTCGTGGTCGCGCTCGATCCGAGCCGATTTCAGCCGCTCGATCAGTTCAAGTCCGAGGTCGACCGGCATATCCGCGAACTGCGCAACACGAAGGCACTGCCCGGCCAAAGCGTTCGGTCTGCCCGGCGAGCAGCGCGCGCAGCGCCGGGCTGATCGCCAGCGCAACGGGCTGTCGCTTGCGCCCGGAGTTGCTGGCGCAGCTCGATAAATTGGCAGCCGATCTGTCGATCAAGACGCTGCGCGAGCGCAGTTCAGGCTGCATAGCCAAATCACATGAACGGCCTCATTGTGGTGCTCTGGGAAGCAATCGAGAAGCGCCTCATTGCGCGTCAGCCGCCAGTGTTGGTGCGATGCGCGGCTTGCGCAAATCGTTTGTCAAATCAAGACGATGAAGCTGATCGAAAAGAAAAAGATTGTAGCGTTGGGTCGCCGGGAAAGTTGCGCCCGTCTCAGCGTTCTTCTCGCGCTCGGCGGCGTGTGTTCCGTGATGCCCATGCCGAGCGTGTCTCGAGCGAAAATACCTTCGATCGGATTCAGGCCGGCACGTGGGTCGTCGGCGTCGATGTATTGGGAAGACAAGCTGGTTTCGACCGGCAAGAGCCTTCAATCCAATCGGATGGCACGCCGCGCATAAGACGTTGCCGATCGGCACATTGATCCGTGTGTCAGATCCCAAGAACCATCGCTCGATCAACGTAACAATCAACGATCGCGGGTCCGTTTGTCGCGAACCGCGACCTGGATCTCAGCCTCGGTGCCGGCACATTGCTGGGACTTCAGGGACTGGGCACCGTCTACATGGAAGTTCTGTCGATCCCGCCGATAAAGAACATGCGACGGCCGGTCGTGGAAAGCCTGTTTGCGGTGAACGATGCCAACGCCAGTTGCGCTGGTGGCGTCGCCGCCCTGCTAAGCGCAGGCCATCCCGCGCGCGGCTGCCGAGTGCAGACTGGCGTCGCTCGAAACGGCCAATCGACAAATGGCCGCCAAAAGAATCTGAATAAGTTACCTCGCCGTTAACCTAAAAGGTAAACGGCGATTTAAGGATTACCACCGATTTGTTAACCTTTATAACTAAGGGGCGGGGCGACAGATTGCGCTCAGTGCGGCCTCTTGAGGTTGCCGCCATCGCCTGCCGATCCGGCTGGCGGCGCAACCGCGAAGTCCCGCCGCAACGCATCCAGTCCTGTCTCGACTCGTCCGCCCGCGGAGGATCGAGCGTGGGCGCGTGACGCTGTGCCATGAAGAGGAGTGGCTGCGGTGACGGCAGGCATCTTGCTCAGTAGCCAAACGCGCGGCGATTGGATCGAGCTCAGCGCCGCCGGGTCGTGGACCGCCGAGTATGCCAGCGCGATTGAGCCGCAGGTCGACGCGGCGACGCGTGGCGTTACCGCGCGCAGCATCGCGATCAACATCGCCCGCATCGACTATCTCGACACGTATGGCGCCTGGCTCATCGAGCGCACGCTGCGCAACTGGACGAACCAGGGGCGCGAAGCGCGTCTTGTCGGGCTGCGTGAGGATTACCGAGGCCTCTTCGAAAAGGTTCACGCTGGCACACAGACGCTTTCGCCGCCGCCGCCCGAAAGCGCAACAGCATCGTTGCGACGCTCGAGAGCGTCGGCATGACGATGGCCTCGGTCGGCAGCCGATCTTGTCATTGTTGGCGCAGATGCTCGGGTCGCTGATGGTCGCGCTCGCGCGCGTCATGTCTGCGGCCGACAAGCTTTCGTTTCACATCGATGGTCCATCAGCTCGAGCGCGTCGGATGGCGGGCGGTGCCAATTATCATTGCTGATCACGGTTCTGATCGGCGCGATTCTCGCGCAGCAGGGCATTTTCCATTTCCGCAAGTTCGGAGCGGACATCTACGTCATCGACATGGTCGGCGTGCTGGTGCTGCGCGAAGTCGGCGTGCTGATCGTCTGCATCATGGTCGCCGGCCGGTCCGGCAGCTCCTATACAGCGGAGCTGGGCGCGATGCGCATGCGCGAGGAAGTCGATGCGTTGCGCACGATGGGTTTCGATCCGGTAGAGGTGCTCATTCTTGCCGCGTATCATAGCGCTGATCATTGCGGTTCCAGCCTCTCACATTCCTTGGATCGATGGCGGCGCTTTACGGCGGCGGACTCGTATCCTGGCTGTACGGAGGCATCCAGCCGGAGGTCTTTCTGTCGCGCCTGCGCGAGGCAGTCACGACCACCACATTTGAGGTGCGGAATGATCAAGGCGCCATTTATGGCGCTGGTCATCGGCGTTGTCGCCTGTGTCGAAGGGCTGCAGGTGCAGGGAAGCGCCGGAGTCGCTCGGCGAGAAGACCACCAACTCGGTGGTCAAATCCATCTTCCTGGTCATCGTGCTCGACGGTGTTTTCGCCATGTTCTTCGCCGCGATCGGAATGTGACATGGCGGCGATCAAGATCCGATCATCGAAGTGCGTGATCTGGTTGTCGAGCTCAAAGGGCAACCGGGTTCTCAATGGCGTTACGCTCGATGTCTATCGCGGCGAAATCCTCGGTTTCGTCGGCGCTTCCGGCGCGGGCAAGTCCGTGCTCACGCGCACGATCCGTAGGCTTGTTGCCGAAGCGGCAGGGACGGATCAGACGTCTTCGGCGTCAATCTCGATCAAGCGCGGCGAGCATGCAGCGCCAGGAGATCGAGCGCCGCTGGGGCATTCTGTTCCAGCAGGGCGCTTTGTTCTCATCTCTGACGGTCGGCGAGAACGTCGAATTTCCGATCCGCGAATATCTCGATGTGTCCGACACGTCTGATGACCGAAATCGCCATCACCAAGCTGGAAATGGTCGGCGCTCAAGCCGGATGTCTACCGCAAGTTCCCTTCGGAACTCTCCGGCGGCATGATCAAGCGCGTCGCGCTCGCACGTGCGCTGGCGCTCGACCCTGAAATTCTCTTTCTGGACGAGCCGACTTCGGGCCTTGACCCGATCAGCGCCGGCGATTTCGACCAGTTGATCCTGACCCTGCAGCGGGCTTCGTCGATGGCGGTTTTTATGGTAACCCATGACCTCGACAGCTTGCACACGATCTGCGACAGGATCGCGTGTTCTCGGCGACGGCAAGATCATCGAGGCCGGAACTATGGATACGATGCTGGCATCACAGCATCCATGGACTGAAGGCCTATTTCCATGGTGTGCGCGCCCGAACGGGCCTGCAAGCTGCGGCAAGGAACTGACGGAGTAGGGTGATGGAGAGAAAGCGCACTACGCACTGATCGGGCTGTTCACGTTCGCCGTGGTTGGCGGGCGCGTTCGGCTTTATCTTCTGGCTGCACCACTCCTCCGGCAAGAAGCAGGCCGTTGCTTACCGTGTCATCTTCGATAGCTCTGTGTCGGGACTGCAGGTCGGCGGCAACGTTCTGTTCAACGGAATTCGCGTCGGCGAGGTCACCAATCTGCGCCTCGATCCCGATAAGCCGTCGCCAGGTCGTTGCCATGCTGGCGGTCAACAAAGCGACACCGATTCGTTCCGACACGCGTGTAGGCCTTGAATTTGCCGGCCTGACTGGCGTCGCTCGCGGTGTCACTCAAGGGCGTTTCCGCCGACAGACGCCTCTGATCGAGACGAGAAGGGCGAGCCGCCCACGCTTGAAGGCCGATCCGAGCGCCAGTCAGGACATGATGCAGGCCGCGCGTGAGGTGCTGAACAAGGCGGAAGAAGTCATCGCCGCCAATCAGGAAGCGATGCATCAGGCAATCGCGGATATCGCGACGTTCAGTGCTTCGCTTGCACGCAACTTCCGACAATGTCGATATCGATCGTGAGAGACGCCAAAGACACGATGAGCAATGCCAAGGAAGCGACCGCTTCGGCACGCACGCTGATGGACAACCTCGACAAGCGCACCGACGAGCATCACGATTGGCGTCAACAGGATGACCGCGACCGCGACGCGACAGATCGACATTGCCGGCCGAGGCGATCACCGACCTCGCTGCATAATCCGCAGCGGTTCCTGTTCGGTGGCAGCAGCGGCAGCAGTCAGCAACGCCGCCGGCGCTAGCGCCGGCGCCGGCGCCGGCCACGCACGCCGGCGCGCCACCGGCGCCGCGCCGGCGCTGCAACGCCTGCGTCACGGCAACTCAACGGCACGTCGCAGGCGAATCCAACGTCAACCGGCGCGGATCAGGCCGCCGCCCAGTTCGTCGGGATCGAGCGGCAGCTTCACCGGCTTGCTTGCGCTTGGCCGACAGGTCGAGCGCCTTGGTCAGCATCAGGTTGCGGTGCGCTTCCTCGACCGGTGCGCCGCGGCCGTCGGCAGCCCGAGCGCGACGCGGTTGAGCCACGAGTCGGTTTCTTCCGCCATGGGTCCGCGCAGTTCGCCGAGCGCCATGTCGCCGGGCGGATAGCTGCCCATGAAATCGACCAGCCGCGCTGGCATCGGGATTGTAGCCCTCCGACTGCGGCTTCGAGACCGCCAGCACGATGTCGCGGTGCGTGTCGTCGATGGTGAGCACGCCGGTCGGTGCCGACGATGCCGACCTCGAGCGAATAGACCGCGCCCGGCCACGGTCACCGGCAGCGCCCAGGAGATATTGAGGTGATAGATGGTGCCGTCGGAAAACATGATCATGCCGGCGGTGGCGTCGATGCCCTGGTAGAGCGGGCCCAGCACCTTGTCGACCGAGCGCGCGTAGCACTCGACCGCGCGTCTTTCCTTCCAGGCACCACATGCAGATGTCGAGCGCGTGCGTGCCGGAAATCACCATCGGCGAGATCGTCGCCGGATCGTCGGTGCGCTTGTAGTTGTCGATCGCGACCAGCCGGTTCATGAATGCGCGCGAGGTGACCAGCGTGACGTCGCCGAGCGCGCCGGTGCGGCATTTCTCCTTGGCGGCCAGCCAGCGGCGGCGGAAGCGCTGCGTGTAGCCGACCACGGCGTCGAGCTTGGCGTCCTTGATCGCCTTGCAGCACGCGCGCGGATTGCGCGAGATCGGTCGCGAGCGGCTTCTCGATCAGCATCGGAATGCCGCGCTCGACGGCCGCCATGATCGGATCGACGTGCAGATGCTCGTCGGTCGCGATGATCGGCGCAGTCACTTCCGGCCGCTTGAGCAGTCTCGACGTGGCTTTGCGTGACGAAATCGGCGCTGATCTTCGGGCGCGACTTCGCCGGCGCGGTTCGGGTTCTTCTCGGCGAGCCCGATCCACTCGACCGCCGGATGGCGCGCCGCGACCTCGCCGCGGAACAATCCGACGCGGCCGCCGCCGATGATCGCAAGGCCGACGCCTTTGGCCGACGGTCTTCATTGGTTCACCCCCGCGCGGATCTTCTGCTTGAACTCGGCGATGGCTGAAATCGTCTCGTTGGTCAGCGGCAGATCGACCGGCTCGTTGCGATCGGCGGACAGGTCGGCGGCGCTGTAGGTCTCCATCACGCGGCGCGCGCTTTCCGGCGTCACCATCACCGGCGTGTCGCGGATGCAGGCCTCGAGGAAATGGATGGTTTCCGGGCCCATGCCGCCGGCGAAGACGTTGATCGACCCACTCGCCCGGCATGGTGGACATCGGAAACTCCTGGCCGTGCCTTCTCGGTGTTGAGCCAGTTGTCGCGTTGCGTGTCGTCGAGAAACAGCGAGCCGTCGGTGCCGGTGATCTCGATCCAGGTCGCGCAGTAGTTCGGATAGCTCGGCGGCAAATTCCAGCCGCCGCCGATCATCACCGCGACGCCATTGTCCATCGTGACCGTGGTGAACATCACGTCGTGCGAGCCGTTGATCGGCTCCATGTAGCCGTAGGCGCCCTGCGAATAGACGCGGACGGGCTTTGGCCGGCTCCAGCAGCCAGAGCACGAAATCGAGGTCGTGCGTCGATCCCATGACCGACCGGCGAAGCCGCACGCGGCTCGGCGATCTTCTTGCCGAGTGCTGCGCGAGAGGTGGCGGCTGACCAGCACCGACACGACCTTGCCGAGCGTGCCGTCGACGATCTTCTTCTTGGCGTAGGCGATCTTCGGTATTGAAGCGCTGCGAGTAGCCGATGGTGAATTTCAGATTGTTGCGCTTGGCGAGCATGGATGAGCTCGTCCGCTTCCCACAGTTCCAGCGCGATCGGCTTTTCCAGCATCACATTCTTGCCGGACTTCAGGCAGTCGCGCGCAGATCGGATAGTGGTTGGCTTCCGGCGTGGTCGAGATGTAGACCGACCGAGATGTTCGGATTCTTGATGATGTCGTTGTAGTCGAGCGTCGCGGTGGCGGGCTTGTAAAGCGCCTTCACTTCGGCCAGGCGATCGGGCTTGATGTCGCAGAGATGCAGCTTGTCCACCAGTGCCGTGCGCGAAAGCGTTTCCCGCGCGTGTACCGCCGACCCAACCCGACGCCAATCGACCGCAGCTTCAACCGTTTTCACCAGACTTCTTCCCTTCCGTTTCTGTGAGATGCTTGCGACCGGCCGCCGCGCGGCGGCAGACTAGCCCACGTGTCAAATGACCGGAAGGGCGCGGTTTTTCAGCGCGCGAAAGCAGTCTGTGCCGATGCCGAACACCTGCGTCGGTGAATTGCGGATAGACCTCCGCCAGTTGCTGGCGCGACCACCTCGCGCATGCAGCTTGAGTGTCTCGGGCGAGGGCGCCGGCGTCTCTGGCACAGCTCGTCGGCACGTCGAAATCGAATCCCGGTGTTCTCGACGATCTCGTCGACCGTATGGCCCGGATGCACGCTTGCCAGCGCGAAGCGCCCGTTCGACGAAATTCGAACAGGCAGCGGTTGGTCACCAGCGCGATCGGGTCCGCCCGGTGCGGTAGACATTCTCCGTCGCTTGCGCCGGGCGCGCTGATGAAATCGACCTTGGGCACGAGCGTGCGGCGCGAATGCTCGGTGCGGAACAGGATCACCTTCGGCACCACGTAGTAGAGATAGGCCGAGCCGAATGAGCCGGGAAAGCGCACCTTTGGATGCGTCGTAGTCGCCGGTGCTCACGAGGTTGACGTTGCCCTCGTCCGTCGATTTGTCCGCCCGAAAGAAAAACACGTCGATGCGGCCTTGGCCCGCGCAGTCGAACAGCTCGCGCGCCGCCGTCGGTGAAGAAATTGTGCTTGCGGCTTTGCAGCAGCGAAACGTAGGGGCTGGCCTTTGCCGCGCTCGCGCGCGAGCAGCGCCGCAGTCGCCGGAATGGGCGAAGCGTTGCCGACCGCGACGTGGCGCACATCGCCGATCAGCCGCGCGATGACGTCGGCCAGCAGCTCCTCGTCACGAAATTCGTGTGCGTCGCGTGAGCTCAGTCATGCGGGTGCCGATCACGCGCGCATGCAGCGTTTCTCATACACATACTTGTTCAGGTATTCGGCAAAGCCCTCCTCCGTCGCCGCCATGCGCGGCGTACTCGGCAAGATGATCGGCGTCCGACGGCGTAAAAATCCGGCAGCCCGAGCGGCCATGCGCCGCGCTCGGCGACCGCGACGGTCTCGACGTAGAAGCCGGGCAGAGTGCCGGCCGCGAGCGTCGGATCGTCGAGCAGGTTGCCGTCGTGGATTTTTTCGACGGTCGCGATGGTCTTCTGCCGCGGCGTGCGCCATGGTGGCCAGTTCGCGTTGTCGTCCGATCCAGACATTGCCGAAACGGTCCGCCATCGGCGCGTGGATCAGCGCAACGTCCGGCTTGATCGCCGGCAACAGCACGATCGGGTCGTCGTCGCCGAACGGACTGTCGATCACCTTCCAGTCGTCGCGATGTTTCAGGACGTCCGAGCCGATAAGCCCGCGCAGCGGCATGAACGGCACGCCCTTTTCCGACGCCTGCAAGCGCCGCATGCAGCGCCGGGCAGGTGGCATCCTTCATTTTGATCGCGCGCCGATGTGACCGCGGCGGTGAAGCGCGGCGCCGGACCGAACTCGCCGAGGCTCACCGCGCTCGTTTCGAGCGTTTCGATACGCAGCCGGCGCCGATCAGCAGATCGGCCTGCAGGCTCGACGTCGGCAGCGCCACCAGATGCAGGCGTTTCACGCCGCGCCGGATCGAGCGCGCGCGTCGCCGCCATCGGCACGCCGGAAACCTCGCGCGGCACCACCAGCATGCAGCCGTCGGCAATCGGCGCGATGTAGCATCAGTCGAGTGATTTCGCCGGCTGAAACATCGCGGCCCGCAAGGCTACGCGGCATCGATGCCGTCACCATTTTTCCCATTGTTGCCCTTGCAACGTCCACTGGATTTTGCGACTTGGGTCAGATGCTGACGCAACCTGCAGGACAAGCTGCGTTGCCGGCCGCTTTGTCATCACTGCGGAAGTGACGCCGCCGGTGTCGGCCGACCGCGCCGAACTGCTCGCCAAAGCGCTGCCGCTGCAGGGGACTGGCCGATGCGGTCAACGTCACCGACGGCGCCGGGCGCGCGGCCGCATCTCGGTGCGGTTACGTCGGCGGCGATTCTTGTCGAGCAGGGGCATCGAGCCGATGCTGCAATTCACCTGCCGTGACCGCAATCGCATCGCCTTGCAGAGCGATCTGCTGAGCGCGGCAGCGCTCGGGCATACACAATCTGCTGATGCTGCGCGGCGACGATCCGAGCGCGGGCGACCAGCCGGATGCCAAGCCGGTGTTCGATCTCGACCCGCGCTCGCTGCTCGAGACCGCGCGGCGGCTTGCGCGACAACGGCGAATTGCCGACGGGCCGAAAGATCACCGGCCGCGCCGATTTCTTCCTCGGCAGCGCCGACAATCCGATCGATCCGCCGCCAGGCTGGCAGCCCGACCGAGCCTGCAAGCCAAGAGTCGATGGCCGGCGCGCAGTTCGTGCAGACTCAATTCTGCATGGATGCCGGCGTGGTGCGTCGCTATATGGCGCGTCTCGCCGAACTCGGCATGACCGACGAACTGTCGATCCTGATCGGCATTGTGCCGCTGCGCTCCGCCAAGTCGGCGCGCTGGATCAAGGAAAAACTGTTCGGCGCCGTCATCCCGACGCTGCTGATTGATCGCATGGAGCGCGCAAGCGATCCGGCAGCGGAAGGCCGTCGCATTTGCATCGATATGGTCCGTGAGTTGGCGGACGTGCTCGTCAGTAGCCGGTGTCCACATCATGGCGCCCGGCAACGATGCGGCCGTGCCGGACATCATCAAGGCGGCGCGGACAGCGTCTCCCGTCTCGCGCCGGCCTGATTGTCAGCTGCAGAGCCGACTTCACCCGATCCGGCGAGAACGGCACGCGACGGATGCGCACGCCGGTCGCATCGAAGATGGCGTTGGCGATCGCCGCCGCCACGCGGCCGGATCGACGGCTCGCCGGCACCAGTCGGCGCAATGTCCGGATGGTTGATCAGGACGACGTTCACCTCGCCCGGGCGTCTCGGTGATGTCGAGGATCGGGTAGGTGATCCAGTCGACGCTGGTCACCGCCTTGCGGTCGAAGGTGACTTCCTCCCACAGCGTGCGGCTGCACGCCCTGGACGATGTTGCCCTCGATGCACTTCACCAGGCCGTCCGGATTGATGATCTGTCCGCAATCATGCGCCACCGTGAACTTGCGCGCGCAGATCTTGCCGGTCGAGCGGTCGATATCGACCTCGGCGACGATCGCAACGCGCGTGCCGTTGCGTTGCGAGTAGGCGAGGCCACGGCCCGACACCTTGTTTGCCGGTCTGATCGCGCCGCGGCGATGGCCGCGACTGCCAGCCGGATTTTTCGGCAACGCGCCTTGAGCAGTGCGATGTCGCGCGGTTCCTTGACATGGCGCAGCCGGAATTCGATCGGATCGACATTCGAGGGCGGCAGCCACCTCGTCAATGAACGATCTCGCTGGCGAAGTGGATCTGCGGTCCCGACCGGATCGCGCAGGTGCGACGTGCGCAACGGCGATGAACCGGTCGAGCAACGGCGGGATCGTTTCCCAGCCGGCCCGCTTGTTGTCGAAGGCGTAGGATTCGGCGGGGATGCCGAAGCCGTCGCCGGATTTCAGGTCGCTCCCGCGCGTCTGCCCGGCCAGCGTGTCGAACGGCTTGTTGCCGTTGGTGTCGACGTCGACGCGCGAGAACGCCTTGCTCATGAACTCGTAGGCCGGTGACCTTGCCGGACGGCGTCGATCGCCGCGCGCACGCTTGTGGACGGAGGCCGGGCCTTTCGGGTCCCAGCCGGTGCCCTCGTCACGCATATATTGCAGCACGGACCGGCTTGCCGACGGCTTTCGCCAGCACGGCCGCATCCATGGCGCAGTCGTCGGCATCGTTGCGGCCGTAGGAGCCGGGCCCGGTCTTCCAGATGACGCGGACGCTTGTCGAGCGGCACGCCGAGCGTCGACGGCGAGGCCCTGCTGCACGAAAGTGCGACTTCTGCGTGCCCGACCAGCAGGTCGACCGTTGCCGTCCTTGATCTCGACCAGGGCGCAGGCCGGACCCATGCTGGCGTGCGACTGGAACGGCCACTCGTACTCGGCCTCGATCACCTTGCGCGGCGGTCTTGAACGCCTCGTCGACATTGCCGTTCTCTTTTTCGATGCTGCGCTTGCGTACGCTGGCCTTGCGGATGTGGTCGTAGAGCGCGGCCTGATCGGGGAACGGCGGCTCGACGCTGCGACCACTCGACCTTGAGCTTCTTGGGCGGCCTGAATGGCATCCCACTCCTTGTCGGCGACGACGCCGAGGAAGCCTTTGTCCCAGACCACTTTGGCGCCGGGATGTCCTTGATCGAGCTTCGTCGACCTTCACCGGCACGGAGCCGGCGACGGCCGGACGGATCATGCGTCCATGCACCATGCCCGGCACCTTCACGTCGGTGCAGAAGTCCTCCTGGGCGAAGACCTTCGGCGCGACGTCTTCGCGCTTGATCGGCTGGCCGACGATCTTGTGCTCGCTTGGATTCTTCGGCTGCGCCTTGCCGGGCGCGTAGAGCGCGTTGCCGTACTGTTTGTTCCAGTCGAGCTGGACGTTGAAATATTTTCCGCCGATCAGCTCGGCGTAGAGATGCGTCTTCGGACTTGTCGTCGGCTTGCGCGCTCACAACGCCGTCGAGTGACGACGAGCTGATCGGCCGGCACGGCCAGTTGGCTGGCCGCCATTTCGACCAGCACGCGGCGCGCTTCCGCCGCCGCCATGCGCATCTGCTTGCCGCCCAACTGGATGCCGGTCGAACCGGAGGCGCCGCCCTGGTTCACCGAATTGGCGGTGTCGCCCATGTAGACCTTGACGGCTCTTGAACGGCAACGTCGAGCTCCTCGGCCACCATCTGTCCGATCGCGACGAAGAGGCCGTGGCCCATGTCCATCTTGCCGAAGAAGGCGGAGACGGTGCCGTCGGCATTGACCGCGATGTACGAGGACAATTGATCCGGCGTCAGCGGCGGCTTGGCGCCCTGCGCGGAGGCCTAGCTGCATCGCCAGCAACGTGTCGAGGCTGAGCTGGCGCGCCGATCGAGACGACCGAGCGCGCCGCCGCCCAGCAGCATCGAGCGGCGGGTGAATGCGTGAGGTTTGTTCATAGTTTTGTCATGGCACGCTCCCTCAACCCATCATCGTCGCGGCGCGCTTGACCGCTTTGAGAATGCTGCATGTGCGTGCCGCAGCGGCACTTGAAGCCTTCGAGAGCGCGTCCTTGATTTCGGCCTCGCTCGGTTTCTTCTTGTCGCGCAGGAAAGCTGCCGCAGTCATCGAGCCAGCCGTTGATGCAGTAGCCGCATTGCGGCACCTGCTCCTCGACATAGGCGGTCTGCAATGGATGCGGTTTTTCCGGAGTGCCAAGACCCGCAAGCGTGGTGACTCTTGGCGTCACCGACCGCTGGAAATCGGCGTGATGCAGGAGCGTGATCGGCTGGCCGTCGACGTGCACGGTGCAGGCGCCGCACTGCGCCAGCCCCGCAACCGAAATGCGGATTGTTGAGTCCGATGATCGTCGCGCAGCGCATAGAGCAACGGCATATCGGGATCGGCGTTGACCGTGTGGGATTTGCCGTTGACGGTAAGTGCAAATCGTTAGTCATGGCGTTCAGCTCCCTGAACCATTGTAGAGCCGCTGGCTTACGGCCGGCCGCCCCGCCGCGGATGCGCCTTGTGTGCCGACGCTTGCGGGCCGAAGGGCTAGTCCCGCAAACTGGATCTTGGAACGCCCGCGGCGATAAAATTGATGTTATGATCACCGGGAATAAGGGGTCCCGATCAGAGACCTTACGGAACTGTGGTCCAGGGAGGAACTTCGACGCATGCGCACCGTCTATGTCCGGAGAGGGTCGCTGGCTGGCGCAATTGCAGCCGCCGCGATCTGTCGCCTGTCCGCTCGTGTCGATGCCCGCTCCAGCGCAAAGGTCTGGAAGCACGGCTTGATCAACGCCAAGAGCGATGCCGGCATCTTTCTGATGGTATCGACGCGCGACTTTGCCAAGAAGCAGGGCCTCAAGCTCGAAATTTCCCAGTTCAAGGATGATCAACTGGCGCTGAAGGCGCTGATCGGCCGGTGAACTCGACAGTTTCGAGGGGGTCCGCAGGCGTCTTGCCGCCGATCTCAAAGGGCGGCGACGTCAAGCTGCTCGGCTGTCATTGGGTGGTCGTCCCGCATGGCATCTATGCGAATGAGAAGATCGCCAAAGTCGAAGACCTCAAAGGCAAGCAGATCGCCGTATCGGCGCCGAACTCCATGCCCGACATGCTGGCGCGCTCGGCGCTGGCGAAATTCGGGGTTGCCGATACCGAGGTGAACTGCGCCGCGGTGCGGTGGCGATAACGACCGCTACCAGGCACTGATCGGCGGCGTTGTCGACGCGGCAGTTGTGTTCGAATGGAGTATCAGCCGGTTGCACCGAAGAACATTCATCTCTCTGGTGGCCGGCCGCGATGCGGTGCCGAATTTTCTGCGCGTGTGCATGGTATCCACCGGGAAAAAACTGGCGGAGCGGGGCGACGATGCCGTGAAGTTTCTCGCCGCCGAAATGAGCGCGCTGCGTTATGCGCTCGCACCGGGATGAGACGATCGCGCTGACACGCGAGCTCACGCATGCGAAAGTGGACGATCCGCGTCCGCGTTTGTCTATGACGACGCCATTCAGTACCATGCCGTTGATCCGACGCTGCCGCTGCCGGCGGAGAAGATCCAATGGATTCAAGAGCAGATGGTGAAGGCGGGCAGGCTGAAGGCGCCGCTCGATCTGAAGACCGTCACCGCGCCGCGAGTATCGCGAAAAGGCACTTCAGGTCCTGGGTCACTGATTGAACTACAATTCCGGAGAATTGAATGGGTGAGGTAAATTTCCTCGACGTGTCCAAACGCTTTTCGCTGCGCGCGTGGACGGCGAGGTCCATTACGTTCAGGCACTCGACCAGAGTGAGCTTTAGCGTCAGGGACGGCGAGATTGTCGCGCTGATCGGGCCATCGGGTTGCGGCAAGACCACACGGCACTCCGCGTCGCCATGGGGTCTGGATGCCCGAGCGCCGGCCGGGTCACCGTGGATGGGCGCGAAGTCCATGGTTGCGGCCACGATCGCGGCATGGTGTTCCAGCACGCCGAACTGCTGCCGTGGCTCTCTACGCGCGGCAGAACGTGATGTTCGGCCTGGAGATGAAAGGCATGCGCGGGACCGAATTGCGCGAGACAGCGGAAAAGTATCTCGGATCTTGTCGGGCTGAAGGGGTCGCAGAACCGGCGTCCGCATCAGCTTTCCGGCGGGATGAAACAGCGCGTTGGCATCGCACGCGCGCTGGCCATCGACCCGAAGGTCCTGTTGATGGATGAGTCATTCGGCGCCCTCGATGCGCAAACGCGCGAGTCGCTTCAGGCCGAACTGCTTGATTTACACGGGCGTACGCAAAAAAACCATTCTGTTTGTCACCCATGATCTCGACGAGGCTGTGCTGATTGCCGACCGTGTATTGTGGTTATGAAAAATGGCCGCGTGCAGGAGATCATGGAGGTGCCGCTCCAAACGTCCGCGCCCTGATCTTGGCGTGGTGCGCGGCACGCCGGAATTTGCCGAGACGCGCTACAGGGTCTGGCGTGCGATACACGATGGCGTAACGGTACACTGATGGTCGACATCGCGAACAGGCAGGTAAGCGCCGCGCCGCAAGCGCAATCAGCTGAGCGCAAGCCGCTGCCTCGCTGGGTGATTACGCTCGCATCGATCTCGATCCTGTTGATCCTGTGGGGAAATATTCGGCCGCCGCATCAATCCTGTATTCGGGTCCTATCCGTCCGCGATAGCCGTCGCATTTTGGGAACTGGCGGTCAGCGGCCAATTGTGGTCGGCGCTCTACGAATCCCTGCGGCCCTTTTTGCTTGGCTACGCCCCGTGGCGATCCTGATTGGCGTGCCGCTTGGCTTGTTGATTGGGGGATCCCGTGTGGCCGAGGCCGCGCTCGGTATCTACGTCACCGCCGGCTATGCGATGCCGCTGGTGGCACTGGTGCCCTTGCTGATCCTGTGGCTCGGGCTTGGTTTCGCCGTCAAAGTCTCGGTGGTTTTCCCTGGATGGCTCTGTTCCCGATCTGCATCGTAACACCTGGCTCGGCGTCGTCGCCGTGCCAAAGACGCTGATCGAGGTGGGAAAATCACTTTGTGGCGCCCGACCTGGTGATCCTGCGCCGTATCGTGCTGCCGGCGACGCTGCCCTACATCATGGCCGGCGTGCGCCTTGCCGTCGGGCGCGCGGTCGTGGCAATGGTCATTGCGGAATTCTTTCACGACCATTTCCGGCCTTGGCGCCGTTATTATCAATTCCGCCAACAATTTCGATACGGCGACCATGTTCGTGCCGATCATCATCCTGATGCTGATGGCCGTCGGCCTCAACTGGTTGATCGGGTGGGTCGAGCGGCGCGTTGCGCCCTGGCAGAGCGGAAATCGCAGGCCGGGATCGGGAATAGGTCAAGCCAGCGCTTCAATCGCCTTAAACAAATCGCGCACCTGCCGCTCCGCAATATTCCGTGTGGATGAACACCACGCGGCTTTTCCGGTCTTCATCCGGCCAGCTTTCCAGCTCGACTGGCGGATGCGCGAGGTGTTGCACGAACTGCGCCACCACCGGTCCTTTGCAGCCCTCGACATCAAGGAAGCCCTTCACGCGCAGCAGATCCGCCCGCGCAATTGCATCAGGGCATCCATCGATCGCGCAAACACGGCCCATGGCATTGGTTTGTCGTGAGTGAGCACAAAGCTGCCGATGCCGTCGCTACGCGTGGTCTCCGCGACGAAGGCATTGCGCTGATCGCGTGCCGGCTCGGTCAAGCGGCCGGGGTCCTATCTCGCCATTGACGGCTTCATGGATTTCGGCGCCTGGATTGAGTGCACGCAATTCGTCCGCTCAGCGCCGCGCTTGCGCGCCTTCCCCGCAATATCGGTTTTGGTGATGACCAGACGATCGGCAAGAATAGTCTGCTTGCGTGCTTCGGCTTGACCAGCCCAGCGTGTCGCCGCCCGTTTCCGCGTCGCCCACCACAGTCACCACGGCCTCAACGTGGAAGGCACTGCCGAGCGCGCGGTCGGCGGCAAATGTCTGCAGGATCGGGCTTGATCGGCGAGCCCGCTGGTTTCGATCACGATGCGACGGAAGTCAGGCAACTCGCCGCGCTCCAGCAATACGTAACTGAACGAAGTAA
>ERZ1370068.11345-contig-9967_pt1 | contig 34407 bp, 50 predicted proteins | sample MGYA00561227_ERZ1370068 | MGnify/ENA primary metagenome ERZ1370068 (study PRJEB38410, sample SAMEA6850437) | metagenome | study: Metagenomic assessment of the ecological functions of the soil: analysis of the soil microbiota associated with the...
ATTACGTATTGCCAGAGATGGGTCTTCATCTAATTGACGCTTGAATCAATTCCAGCTAATTCCGGAATATTCGCCGTCAGCAAAAAATAATAAAGGTTGCTCGTCAGTTTTCTCTTCCGCAGATGGTCGAACGTATCCCCGCAGCTCGTGAACCAGAGGCGTTTATTATTTATGGTTAGCCTCCCAAAGCGCTTTCAAAATCGCTCTGTCATCGGCATCATCATCAATAATAATAATAGGCTCGATTTTTACAAGCACATTTGCTATTGAGTGATCAAAAACAAATAGAATGCTAAATCGATGCGCAGGCATAATTTCTTTTGGTGAATTGGATCAGGGGCTGAAAGGATTTTTTTAAAAAGCGATTTATTTTGAAGGGATCTTGTTATTCAGAGTTTTCGATAACGATTTAGAAGGGCCGATTTTCAGCGCTATTCAGGTAAACGATTTTACCGTCTTTCAAACGCCAGTTATCACAATAAAGCATCAGAATCTTTGGTGCCGTCAGCGTTCCGCCATTTGTTCCAGGTCCAGGCGATCACCCATTGCTGGTCGAGATCCTTGTTGTGAAGTGAAATCAGTGAAAAAGGGATGATTGGAGGTTTCTTTATAATATTTACGCCATTTGCGCAATGTTGATTCAATGGTGTTGTTAGTTATCGTAAATCGCCGGCCATCGGGCAGATCAAACCTCGTTGTGTCACCGAAATAAGTTGACATGCCTCCTGTTGAATCGCTATCCCACTGCCTTGTAGGCATTTAGTCATTAACTGCGAATTTTCGGGATTTCCTGTTCCCAGTTCCTGAACACGACAAAGGATGGAAGTGTACTTTAATTGTTCCGTTGCCGGCTGTGATTTGGTGGCAGATGAATCGATTGCAGTTGATTGCTGATCGGCAGTTTTCGTCATTGTTGCAGGACACAGCTGTAATATTCCGGGAGCAGGCAAAATAAAAAATCGTTTGAACATTTTGTTGAATTTTATAGATGAAACTCCAGTTGTCAAAAAGTTTATGACCTTAAATGTTTCCGAGTTATGGAAAAGCGAGTTCTGCAGGGCTTTCGATATGGACAAACCTTTTGCCAAATTTTCGCATGCTTTTTATAAAATGAAGCGGCGTCCATATTAAGTTTTTAGTCACTTGCTGCTTGATACGATCATCTCAAAATGACACTTGCCGGCCGGTTATTCCGCCAAACAGAAGGTGGATTTGCAAAAGATAATATCAATAATGGAAATGGTGATGAGAACGAACAATTTATTTTAAAGTAAGTGCCATGGCTGTCCAGTCATGATCCCCGAGACCATTCTCACTACATTCATGCAATCTTTGCTGCATTAGTCTTCCAATCGGCATTTCGGCATTTACTTCTGTTGATTGCTGCATCACAAGATTAACATCTTTCAATCCAAGCTTGGCGCAAAGCCCGCAGGCTGAAACATTTCTTTTAAAAGAATATTGCTGTAATTGAGGTAAACAGGAGCCGCAAACATTGTCTGGGTGATCATGCCGATCCAGGTTGTGCTGTCAATGCCACTTTTCTTTGCAAGATTAATTCCCTCTGCCATTGATTCAATAGCAGAAACAATTAAAAAATTGGTGCAAAGCTTTCGCCACATTTGCCGCATAGGTTTCACTGCCAAATTCCCAAATGCCAATACCACCGGCCTGTTGCAGCAGTGGTTTAATTGTTTCAATAATTGCCTGTTCTCCCTGAAACAAGAAAATTTAATTTCCTGGCACGTGCTGCTTCCGGCCGGCCCATTACAGGTGCAGCAACGTAATGGTTATTGAATTGTTTGTGTAACTGTGTAAGTTTTGTTGCAGTGTCAGGTAAAAATAGTGCTCATCGAAATATGGAATGCCTCGTTCCTTTAAATTTTGAGCAATGCCGTTATCACCCTTTGTTATATCATTCAATGCCGCATCATCTGAAACAACGCTGAAAAACAACGTCACATTTTTGCACCAGCTCTTTTATGCTGCTGCATAGAATCGCACCTTTTTCAACAACAGGTTGTGCTTTCGATGTGGTACGGTTGTAAACAAAAAGTCGCTGATTTTTCTCCAAAATATTTTCGGCAATGGGTGTTCCGAGGTTGCCCAGTCCAACAAAACCGATCTCCATAGTGTTATTTTTTTGTTTTCGATCGAGAAGGAAATAAGGACGACAAAAATTAAATATTTAGAAGGTCTGCAATGGTCGGCACAGGTACTGTTAATGTGGCCCAAGGAGAGCTAAGGTTTCCGGGATCACAGGGTTCAACTACTTTTTTATTTTTTTGATCAATTTTTCCTTTTCAAGTTGTTTCACAAGCGTGGATGTATATGCTCGGCTAAATTTCTTCAACGAAGAAGGGCTGAATATTTTGGATTGTACTGGACCACATGATCTCTTCTGAAGCCACATCATACAAATTGCTTTGCATAAAATAGGTCTTCTCCTGTATCATAATAATCAGGAGTGGAAACGGAAGGGTACCAATAACTGTAGTAACCCGGATAATAGGTTTGGTAGGGGCAACTGAGTAAGCAGTGGTGCCCGGAGTGTAACGTCACAGCTTCCTCCTTTTTCAATACGGTGGCAACAAAAACTCCATCGCATCCGCTTTCTTCACTTTTGCTACAACTTCATCTTTTGTCGGCATTTTGGGATCTCTGCAGGTCTGGTGGTTATCACATCTATGCTTTTCACCACCGGATGCCCCCTGGATGTGGCTACCCTGGCAAGGTCGTTTTCGACCGTCGCTCTTGCTTCCGGATCGGCGGTCATTACCACAATAAATAACTTATTAAACGATTTTCCCTTGATCTTCTCTTTATTCACCCATACGCCGGTGGACTTCTTTGGGTTGATGTGCACGCTGCAAGGATTACAGTGATCATAAAAAGGACGAAAAGTTTCTTCTTCATATACTTTTATTTGCTGTTAGCATATAGCGAGGCGTAACCCTGGCCTGAATGATCGCAGAAGTTACACCTCCGTAAGTGAAAGAAATTGCCCGCAACGTCTAAGTTCGCCAATAATTATAAAACTTGCCCGGTGTGGCTTTCAAATATATGCAATTCGGAACCCGGGTTCTGCTATTAAATCCTTAAAAATCATTTGCTATGTAAACTAAACTTGCCCGAATTGCGTTATAAAAATTGTTTACCCTGTTTCAAGAAAATTGAATCATACATTTGCCAATTCGTAACTACTGAATAGTATGAAAAAATTGTACTGCTTGCGCTTTACTTGTCCTTTGTTCTGCTTTCAGGGTGCTCAAACAAACGCCAATTCAAAAAATACCCCAGTCTCTTTTGGGAAATTACCGGCAATGGACTTTCGCGCCCTTCCTACCTTTTGGAACCATGCATGTAAGCAGTAAGCTGGTGTTTCATCTTCCTGATTCTTTTTACCTGGCTATTAAAAATGTAGACGTGGTGGCCCTGGAAACAAATCCTGAATCCTGGCAGGAGGACCTGGTCAAGTATGATATCGATGACAATTCGTATCGCCGTCAACTTCCTTACTTCTGGAATAATTTCTAAGCAAATGCCAGATGATTATCTGAATATCCGTACACTTCAGTTTGGCAGGTACGAAAAACAAATTGAAGCAGCCTTGTACAGTCGTCCCTCCACCATTAATAACCTCTTGTACCGCAATTATTCCGAATACTCAAGCGATTTTGAAGAAAACACTTACCTGGATATGTATATATACCAGGTTGGTAAGAAAATGAGAAAGCAGGTAGCCGGTGTAGAGAAATATGACGAGAGCATGAAGCTGATGATGGAAGCCTATCGCGATGCGGCTAAGGAAAAAACCGGAAGCAAAAAGTTACGATAGTGACGAAAACTATTCTGCTGATAAATTGCAGGAGGCTTATCGTGCAGGCAATCTTGATCTTCTTGACTCGATCAACAGGCTGAATAGCTTTTCCGAAGCATTTGATGAGAAATTTTTGTACAGCCGCAATTTATTACAGGCAAACTCAATTGACTCGATCTTAAAGGCAAGATCTGCATTATTTGTTGGTGTGGGTGCCGCCCATCTTCCGGGTAATCGCGGAGTTATTGAGATCCTCCGAAGAATGGGTTATAAACTTCGTCCCATTATCATGGGTGAAAGGGACAGTAATGAAAAAGATAAAGTTGAAAAACTGCGTGTGCCAGTGAGTTTTAATACACAAAGTTCAGATGATGGATTTTTTAAGGTGGATATTCCCGGGAAATTTTATCGTTTTGGCGAAGAAGGCGTACTTGATCAGCTGCAATATGCTGATATGGCAAATGGCAGTTATTATATGGTAACAAGAATAAAGACAAATAGCCAGTTTTGGGGTCATAACGAAGAAGTGGTGAGAAAAAGATCGACAGCTTATTATACGAAAATGTGCCGGGGAAGATCCTGAACAGACAGGAAATTTTGCGAAACGGATATAGGGGTTTGGATATTCTTAATCGCACCCGCAGGGGCGATGTTCAACGCTATAACATTTTTGTTACTCCATTTGAAGTGATCATTTTTAAAATGAGCGGCAATGGTGATTATGTGAAAAATGGTGATGAATCAAAAAGGTTTTTCGGCAGTATTCACTTAAAAGGAATATAAAACTGATGTGACTGCCGGATGGCACCAGTTTCAACCTGCGTCTGGCGGTTTTTATTGTAGATCTTCCGCACGAGCCATTTGTGTCAAAAAATAATAGCTCGCTGGGAGGACAGGGTATTTGGGAATATGAAGCCGACGACAAAGGCTCCGGTACAAACTATACAATTCTGCGAACAGATATTCATAATTACGGATTTGCTGAGGAGGATACATTTGACCTTGCATTGCTGGATGAAAGTTTTGGAGGTTCTGCAGTTTATTGACAAGCAACTGACCCGGAAGTTAATTACATGGAAGGGTTATCCTGCGCTGGATTGCAAATATCTTCACAAGAATGGTTCCTTGTTAACGGTGAGATTTATCATACAGGGTCCGCATTATTATACGTTGGTTGCACACGGTAGACAAGAAAACAACGTTACTCAAAACTTTTTTAACTCGTTTGAGATAAGAGCCATTTGTTTACCAGTTCCTGTTTGAAAAGAAAGATACTTCACTGCAATATTCAGTTAAGACCACTTTCTACCCGGAAGACAAAAATAAAACTGGCTATACCCGGTGAGGATAATTCTGTTGAAAATGCTGACGATGACGATGATGATAACACCGTGAATGGGAACTTCAAAAATAACATCATAAAAATGACACTACAGGGAAACTATATACCTGTCATTTTACAGAACAAGCAAGTATTATTATAATGACGACAGTTCGGATATAGATGATAACAGGGTAACCAGGGAGGGTTCCTGGATCATTCGCAATAAGAAAAAGATCAACTGACGCCAATGGCTGGAGGGTAGTAGAGTTACAATTATCTGATACTAACAGTAGTCGCCTGGTCTGGACAAAAACATTTTATAGAAATGGTATTGGGTTTTTCCTGGCAACCGAAAGCGATACGCTGACAACTGCAAGTTCTTTTTTGAAAAACTTTTTTGAAACGTTTGCTCCTTCCGATGATCTGAAAGGTTTTAACCCTTTCGAAAAGAAGTCAGTCGTTTTTTCAATGATTTTTCAATAGCGATTCCGCAAGTGCACAAGCAGGCCATAAAGGCCATTGACCAGGTTAAAGTGGATTCAACAGACTTTGCTGATCTCAAAAAGGCGATAAGTTACAGTTAGCTGGAAGGAGAAAAAATATCTTGAGATAAAAAAGTCGTTGATCAATAAACTGGGTGATATAAAAACAAAGAGCAAGTTCCGATCTTCTGAAGGACGCTGTATTATGCAGCAGGCGATACTATTGATATGCAATATGTCGCCCTGGAAAGTTTATTGCAGCAACAAACGCAATACGCATTTTGCTGTGTTTAAAACCATTATTTCTAGTGGAACCGCCCGGTGATAGAAGGCGGATACAATTCTTCCTCCAGCAATTTCAACCGGGGTGGTTATCGTTTTAATCATACGTTCGAAGGTACGCTGGGTAATAATAACTACGATAATGGTGATTTTGGGATGAGTTATATGATTCATGTACAACTTACACGTACTATATTGCCGGACATTTTGCCCCTGGTGAATCTCGATGACTATAAATGGAAAACCATGCGGCTATTGGGAAGAATGATCGACAGTAATCTTGTAAGGTCACTAAGACTATGAAATTTATTACAGCAAATTTTTTATCGAAGCAAAACAGGAGTTAAAGAAAGCAAAGTATCAATGAAAAAAGAAATTAATAAAAAAGGCAGCCAAGCAAAAATTTAAAGGAAGGCGAAGATGATGACGATGACAAAAATGATGATTATGGCAATGAGAAATTGAGGCCTCTATGCAAAATTATTATTACCATTTTGGGAAAAGAATGTAAATGTTCGGATCTGTTTCAGCAGATAATGAAGTCTGATGATAAGAAATTGAAGTATGCTATTATGCTATTGCTGATCAGGAACAACAAACCAGTAGCGAGACAGTACGCTGAATTATTTTGCGGCAATGGATGATTACAGGTACACCCTCTATCGTGATCTTAAAAGATGGACAGGTTAAAATTCTTCCCTGCGAAATATGATAACAAAGCCGACCTGGCTAAAAGTAAATTGATTGATTCAAAACTTACGGCGGGCCGGATTCTGTTGTGTTCCTCGATAAATTGCCCGTAACAATTCAGATCAGAGCAGGGGTATGTTTATTTTTTTAAATACAAACAAAGGAAAGATGATCTTGGTTGGAAAATAGCGACTGCGGGACTTATATCAAAAGATCCAAAGCATTTTGAAGTTGAGGATACTTCCATTTCAAAAAAGACGTTGTTTATAAAAATGGATTCCCTTCCTATAATGAGTTATATGATTTTACCTCGTTTACCGATACAAAATTGGCAGCAGATAAACCCCTTTCTGAACAATTGGATAAGCAGCTTAAAATAATGCTGTACTCGCCACCGCAAAAGCGCAAAGGAATTTTACAGCGTGGCAAGGCCAGGATTAGATGACATTTTGAGATTTCGGAATTAGGCAGTCCTTTCGTTGGGAATAGAAGCAATCAGTTTTTTTGTATATTCTTTTTGAGGATTGAAATAAATGTCATCAGCACTTCCACTTTCTTCAATCTTTCCTTTATTCATAACCATGATCCTGATCGCTGATATAGCGAACTACTGAAAGATCATGTGAAATGAAAATAATGGTAAAGCCAAATTCTTTTTTAGATCGTTCAGCAGGTTTAAAACCTGTGCCTGTATACTTACATCCAATGCCGAAACTGATTCATCGCAAACGACGAACGACGGGTTCAACGATAATGCCCTGGCGATGACGATACGCTGACGCTGACCACCAGAAAATTCATGAGGATAACGGTTAAAATGTTCTGGCCTCCAGATCCACTTTTTGCAAAAGCTCTGCCACCCTGTTTTTCTTTCTTTTGCCTTTGTAAAAGTTGATGCACTTTCATTGGTTCTGCAATAGCAGAACCAATGGTCATTCTCGGATTTAACGAGGAATAAGGGTCCTGGAAAACGATCTGTATCTCTTTTCGTAATGAATTTAATTCATCACCTTTTTTGCTGTGAGATCATGGCCTGCGTAAATTATTTTCCTTTCGCTTGGTTCGATCAACCTTAATAAGGCTCTTCCCAGCGTTGTTTTGCCGCAACCCGATTCACCGACCAATCCCAACGTTTCTCCTTTATAAACTTCAAAACTTATGTTATCTACGGCCTTTATGAATTCAAGCGTTTTGCCGAACAAATTTCTTTTGAAGGAAACCAGATCGAGAGATCTTTGACCTTCGAGAAGAGTTATTGGTTGGTTGCTGCCAAGTTATTGCCGATTCGGTTCCTGGGTTCGACTGGTTATTGGTTGCTGGTTCGCTTGTATCAGGTGTGTAGTTTTGACCTTCTGACGATAGCTGTCGGGTTTTGACTTTCGATTTGCAGGAAGTCACTTACCACCGGTAACCTTTCACCACGCTGATGATTAACAGGACGGCAGGCGAGCAATGCTTTTGCTGTAAGGATGCTGTGGCCGGTTAAAGATTTCACTAACGGAATTCTGTTCAACGATCTCTCCTTTATACATCACTACTGCTTTGTCAGCTATTTCAGCTACTACTCCGAAGGTCATGTGTAATAAAGAGCACACCCATATTTTGTTCCTTCTGTAATTGCCTGATAAGTTCCAAAATTGTTTTTGTACAGTTGACATCCAAAGCAGTCGTTGGTTCATCGCAGATAAGCAAAGCAGGACGACAACACATAGCCATAGCGATCATTACTCTTTGTTTTTGTCCACCGCTTAGTTGATGAGGATAACGATAAAAAAATATTTTTAGGCTGGGGTAACCTTACTCTTGAAAGCCATTCAACGGTTTGCTGCCGGGCTTCTTCTTTGGAAATTTTTATGACTCGATATTGCTTCCATTACCTGTTGCCCGCAGGTAAATACAGGATTTAATGAACTCATCGGTTCCTGGAAGATCATCGATATTTTATTGCCGCGTATATGTTTTAATTCTTTTCTGTCCTTTTCTCAGCAGATCTTCAGAATGATCATTGTCTTCAGAAAATAATATTTCGCCCGAACTGTATAGAGGCCGGGGGAGGCTAAGAGTTGCAGAATGGAAAGCGCGGTAACGGTTTTTCCTGATCCGGATTCTCCAACACAGCGCCGTTATCTCTCCGCGGTTGACAGTGAAAGAAATATTTTTACAGCATGGGTAATTTCCTGCCTGGCCGGCCTTGCTTCGCTGGAGTTTCGCGAAGGCGCAAGCCGACGGGCATTTTCAGAAATAAATCGACTGAAAGACTTTCTATTTGTAATAAGAGGCTTCATTAAAACATCAGCTATTAGTTGACAGGGGCCAGGAATAACTTTTATAGATAATTTTTTAGACGGAACAGGATAATACATCAGGCAAACTGCACAATTTTGAACAGAAGTGCTGTCAATCATGAAATAAAACTCATCACCTGCGTTTATATTTCCTGGAGAATGTGCACCGGCTATTAAGCGCAAATACATTTTTGTAGGTCTTCCCTGTATTTTTCATCTGTCCAGTTTGCCATTACAAGAGAAGTATCAAAATTCGGACTGGTAATGCTTATCGTATAATTCATACAGCCTCCCTTTACTTCCAGTTCTTCCCTTATAACAACCAGCGATATTGTTATTCGTGTTTCCTTTTTCTTTTGCAATCTTCTTTTGCTGTAAAGAGGATAAGAGATGCTACCAGGAATAAGAATTTCATAGGCAAGTTTTTAATTAAAATCTCAAATGTCTTACTGTTAGCCCATCATTAATAAGTTGCTTCAGGGAATCAATGCCGATCTTCAAATGTCTTTCGACAAAAGCAGCAGTTATTTTTTATCGCTTTCTTCAGTTTTTACGCCTTCGGGTATCATGGGCTGATCGCTCACAAGGAGCAATGCACCGGTGGGGATCTTATTAGTAAAAGCCAACTGTGAAAATAGTCGCGGTTTCCATATCAATTGCATAAGCCCTTATTTCCTGGAGGTATTCTTTGAAATCTTCATCATGTTCCCACACGCGTCGGTTCGTGGTGTACACAGTGCCTGTCCAGTAATCTACTCCGTGATCACTGTGATGGTGGTTGATACTGCTTTTGCAAGGCAAATGCAGGCAGAGGCAGGTACTTCCTTTGGAAAATAATCATCCGAGGTTCCTTCACCCCGTATGGCGGCAATGGGTAAAATAAGATCACCAAGTTTATTTCGTTTTTTCAATCCTCCGCATTTGCCCAGGAATAAGACCGCTTTTGGCTTTACCGCGCTTAGCAGGTCCATAACCGTAGCGGCAGTAGGGCTTCCCATTCCAAAATTGATTATGGTGATATCATCAGCCGTGGCACATTGCATCGGTTTATCTGTTCCAACTATTTCTACATTGTTCCATTCTGCAAATAATTCTACATAGTTGCTGAAATTGGTGAGCAAAAAATATTTTCCAAAATTCGTCAAGTTGTCTCACCCGTGTAGCGGGGCAGCCAATTGTGTACGATCTCGTCTTTTGTTTTCATCCTTGTTATTCGTTTGAATTCTGCTAATTTAAAAATTTATTTTTGGAGAATGATCGCAGTTAATTTTCCCGAACCGGTTTTCAGGCTGAAAAAGAAAAAGATGTTGAATTTATTTTCGACGCTATTCGTAAGCAATGGCTCGTCTTAAATGAAGAAGAATGGGTACGGCAGAATTTCGTTCAATACCTGATTCAAACTCTGCACTATCCGTGCAGCATTCATTGCCATTGAAAAAGAAATTATGCTGGGTGAATTGAAAAAAGGTTTGACATCCTTTGTTTATGATAAAGATCACCGCCCCTGGATGATGATCAGAGTGCAAGGCAACTGCTATCAATCTTAATGATGCTGCGTTACGAGCAGGTACTTCGATATAATATCAGCGTTCCTGTCTCGTTCTTAATTATCACCAACGGTCACTATACATTTGGATGGGAGAAGGTCGGGCCGGGAATTAAATCTTATTCAGCAAATGCCTTTATGGAAATAAAAGATCCCGTTCAAAGAACGGGATGAAAAAATGAAAAGTAACCTTATTGCTTGTCGAATATCTTTTCATCAATAGGTACATCTAATTCCACCTTGTCAAAATGAACTTCCTGCAATGTCTGTCCTCCTGACTGTACTGATCTCATCATGCTCAATTTAACATTGCCAACGTCTTTTACCTCACTATAATACGTTTCTAATTCCATCTCCTGGCCCATCAGGTTTCTCATGCCTATGGATTTTATGATGAAGTAGGTATTTGCATCTATAAAATAAGTTGTTGTTTTATTATCGTCTGTTGTGAGCTTGATCTTATAGGCTTTAGCCCCTTGTACATCTTCCTGTCCAAGTAATTCTGCTTTATAACCATGGTCTTTGTAATCCATTAACTGGCTGATCAGAGAGCCCTGTATCTTAAACTCATTTAACTCTTCTGGTGTTGCATCAGTAGCCGTTGGGGCGCCGGCAAAAGGATTAATTTTCCAGGCCTTGCCGTCCTTATAGGCGTTGGTAACGGTTTGTCCCATCACTTCGACATCGGTACGCATCGCTCTGCCATTTATGATCTGCACGGTGAGCGGAAATTCCTGTCCCTGTGCAGATGCAGTACTCCGGAAAACTTTAGCCGTTTTTATTTTCTTGAAATTATCCAGTCCGCCGGCAGCATTTGCATATTTCTGAACGATCTCATCGACAGTTTGCGAATGCGCTTTGATAAAAACAAGAGCAAGTAGTAAAACAAATATTTTTTCATATTGAAATTTTAAGAAGACAAAATTCGAGCCGCTATGGAAATATTCCCAATTCTGCATAACTGGTTCCCACTTTATTGATGGCCACTACAAATGCAGCCGTTCGCATATCAGGGATTTGGGGATTGGCTTTCCATACATCCATTATTTCGCGGGTGGCTGTGCTCATTGTTTCTTCAAGGCCGCTGTAAACAAGATCTACTTCATCAGCACCATGAAGAATGAATTCCTTCTCACTCTGTATCCACTTTTTCGCCGCTCATCGCTTCGATCTGCCCTATTATGTGGGCGTTCATGTTTTCAGTAAAGCGTTTTTCAAGACGCCCATATCGTACATGGCTCAAGTTTTTCAGCCATTCAAAATAAGATACCGTAACACCTCCTGCATTCAGATACATATCAGGTACGACGATGATCCCTTTCTTTGCAAATACTTCATCGGCTTCAGGCGTCAATGGTCCATTAGCCGCTTCGCCAATTATTTTTGCCTTTACTTTTGGTGCATTCTCTCCATTAATTACGTTTTCCAATGCAGCCGGAATTAAGATATCACAGTCCATTTCCAACGCATCGGTATTTTTGCAAAGTTTTTTGCACCTGGAAAATTTAATATTGTTCCTGTTTTTCGGCGATTGTGAAAAACGTCATCGATGTCTAAGCCTTCTTCGTTATAAATAGCGCCTTCATATTCTGCCAATCCAATAATTTTTGAACCGGCGTCCTGGAAAAATTTAGCTGTATGATACCCCACATTTCCCAAGCCCTGTACAACAACCCGTTTACTCTCCACACCCGTTGTCAGTCCCAATTTCTTCATGATGTCGGGCATGTTGCAAACTTCGCGGAGACCAAAAAGACTCCGAGGCCCGTAGCCTCGCGGCGGCCACGAACACCGCCCTGTGTTACTGGTTTACCTGTTACACAACCGGCCGCATCGATCTCGCCGGGTCTTAAGCTTGAATAAGTATCCAGTATCCACGACATTTCTCTTTCGCCAGTTCCGTAATCAGGAGCCGGTACATCGGTACCGGGACCAATAAAGTTTTTCTGATCAGTTCTGCCGTGTAGCGACGGGTAATTTTTTCAAGCTCATAGGCAGAATATTTTTAGGATCGACCTTTATTCCTCCTTTGGCGCCACCAAACGGCACGTTCACAATACGCACATTTGTAAGTCATCAATGCCGCCAGGGCCATCACTTCATCCTGGTTCACTTCAGCAGCAAATCGTATCCCACCTTTGCAGGGTGTTTTGTGTTGGGAATGCTGAACACTGATAAGCTTCGATCACCTCAATTCTCCCATCATCCATTTTTACCGGGAACTTCATTTGATAAACAGCATTGCATTCTTTTATCTGTTCCAGGACCCCGGGATCCCATTTGGTAAAGGCCGCTGCTTTGTCAAAAGTTTTATTTACATTTTCAAAAAAACTATAGTGCTTCTCTGACATGATATTGATTTTTGAATGGTTTGAATAGTTTTATTTGCTTGGTCCTTGAATTACTGGTAGTCTTTTGGACACTCTCTGAAGCTTATCATCACTCAGCTGTTATTTTTCTCAATTCTTGTTATCTTTTTATCTAGCCTTACCAGGTATAAAAACAATCCCAATAAGATCAGCACTACAACCGCCACTACAACATATATTCGTCCATTGCTGCGCATCGTATCAGCCATTTCAGCTGTGTCGGTTTGTGCGTAATTGGTTAGTGTTAACAAAAGCGAGATGATCAACGCGGATAGGTATTTTATTTTTCTCATTGCAGCAGTCTTTTTCTTTTAACAGGCTCAAACGAATTTTAAGAGAAGTTATCCAAACTCCCAGCAATGTCCACCCGATGATAGCAGGATAAAAAACCAATCTCATCCGGTTATCGATATCATTTGTATCCAATGCGGGGTTTCCATTTTCTCCGCCAGGATGAAGGCTTGGCAATATCCGGGGGATGATCCATATTGTCGGAAACAGGAGGGCGTAAGCGAATATACGTTGTATACGGCAGTGATCCTTGCCCGTTTGTCAATATCAGAAATTGAATCGCGCAAAACCATGTAGGCAAAATAAATAAGCAGGGCGATGGCTGCACCGATCAGTTTTGGCTCACGGGCCACAGCGCCGAACGATTGAAAGAACTATTATTCGGATCCGCCCAGGTATAGCTCATCCAAATGGTGCCGGTGGCATAACCAAGGACTCCAAAAACGATCCCTACCGCAGCAAACTGGCGACTATAAATGTCGTCAGTTAATTTATTAGCTGCGCAAATACCTGATAGCATACACTACCAGAGACCGTGAAGAGTATCATCATGCAAAACCACATGCACACATGGAAATGAGAGTGCGAATGGTTTCAGACAAAGCGGGTAAGCGGGGAACATCCATTAAAAACCACCAATGAAAGTGTAGAGAAGCAAAATGACGCATAATATTTTCCACCAGGATCTACGCATATAATGTTAAACACCGGCTCCTGTCATTCTTAAAAGCATGGAATGATAGGCAGCAATCGTTTAAAAAAGCGCAGCAAAAATAAGGAGGAAATAATTATTCATTATTAATTAATAATTATTCACTGTTCTCAATCTTTCCATAAGAAAGGAAAAGAATTACTGCCAATAAGATCACCATCAGGTCAAGAGCGATCAATAAAAAGAATTGTGGTGACAGGAATCAGCAATCGTTTCGTTAAAAGTAGCATTCGATAACCGCATCAATAAGATCAATTGAGGAATGATAAGAGGAAAGCCCAGGATAGCCATAATAGCTGCATTCTGCTGCGCTTTTGCGGCGATAGCAGCTAAAAAGGTAAATACCAGGCTCAGGCTCCAGCCACCTAATAAAACGAGACCAATAAATGTGCCCGCCTTTACTAAAGGGATTCCCCAGGAATAAACTAAATAAGGCGAGACTGAGTAGACTCATCAGCAGCATTAGTAAAGAATTAAACAAAAGTTTCGCCAATACAAAATCCCGGGGTCCAGCGATCGAATAAAAATAAAGCATCCGTCCACGACTTTCCTGTAAAAAACTTTTTGCCACGGCATTAACCGAAATAAAAATTTGTATCACCCAGAATAATCCGTTCCATACGTTGCATTTCGGGCGACTCAATAGCCATATATAACACAAAGATGGTCGCGCCTATATATAAGTAGCACTCCGTAAAAGCTATACTGCTGTCTTATTTCGAGCAGCAGGTCCTTTTTAAACAAAGTGAATATGTGATTAATTGATCTCATTCATTCCTTTATTATAACATATCCGGCAACGTGGTTCATACACATCCAATTCACCAAGCATTATCTGGTCGTCATTCGGGACTTTACGATAGGAGTAATTGGCAATATTGCCGCAGATCACACAAATAGCATGCACCTTGGTCACAAAATCAGCTTTTGCCAACAGGCTGGGTATAGGACCAAATGGATTACCAAGATAATCCATATCGAGACCTGCAACAATTACCCGCACTCCCCGTAAAGCCAGTTGATCGCACACGCTTGGGCAATTCTTCATCAAAGAATTGGGCTTCGTCAACACCTATTACATCTGCTCCCTGCGCAAACAATAAAATTTTCTGCGAATTATCGATGGGCGTTGATTGAATTGCATTTGTATCATGAGAAACGATCCTCAATCCCATCATATCGTCTATCAATAACCGGCTTGAAGATCTCAGCCTTCAGGTTGGCGATCCTGGCCCTTTTTAGTCTCACTGATCAGCTCCTCTGTCTTTCCTCGGAGAACATCGACCCACATACAACTTCGATCCAGCCGCGGCGTTCGCTCATTATCGTTGGCTCAATAAACATTGTTAAATTGTTTGGATTAATTATTCACAGCGGCCTTATTGGCAAACAGTTTGTAACTTTAAACCACTGATTTCACTGAATTATAGGGATCGCACTACACGGTTTAATGAATGTTTGCAAATATAAATTCCGTGGAATCTGTTCCAGAAATCATTTAATCAGCGATTCAAAAATAGTTAAATCAATGGAACGTATCCGCGTACTCATTGCAAGATTGAAGGAACAGGCCGAGCAGAAGGCCAGCCCGTCTCAAATGCTGGTAACCGTTCAAATGCTGCAAAATGAATTCATACCAGCTCCAGGTAAATGGCAATTTTGGCTCTGGGCACCTCAAAGGTTGCCGTAATGCTTCCAAAAACAGTGAATATTTCAGTTTCGCAGGAGGCCGTGAAAAAGACAGAGACTAAAACGTTGAAAGACAGCCTGGAAATGGAAAATGAAGAAGCTGTTTATTCAAAAGCCAGAACGTCATCTCCTAAGAAAACAGAACCCTCTAATTTATTGTTTGATCCGTTATTTGAGATTCCTACTCTCTCGCATCAGCAGGGTGTAAAAGAGATAAATGAGCTTGCAGAACACCAGGCCGAATCACTTAATGACCGGCTGAGACAGGAAAAAACCGGGAAGTCGTCGAGGTGCTAAAACACGAACCTATAAAGGATCTCCGGAAAGCAATTGGTATTAATGATCGCCTGTGTTTTTATCAATGATCTTGTTCCGGGGCGATGAGGCCATGTATGAAAGAAGCATAAAGACGATCAACAGCTTTCACATTTTTCCCGGAAGCAGAATACTGGATCAACAGGGAGCTGGTGGTAAAACTGGGCTGGGACAGAGAGTGAAATTGTTAAGCATTTTATTCACCTGGTTAAGAGACGGTTTATTTCGATATAATGTCAAAACCTTTTCAGTAGCCCCTTATTTTCCCACACATATTTCTTTGAAGCATTGCATTTCGCCTGGTAGTCACTTTCGTTCTTGAGACAGGATCATCAAGGTCTTGTATAATTCCGGCTGGCATCAGAAAAGCTCTGGCGCCACCGGCCTTTACCAGGTCGACCGCTTCTCTGTACTTTTGATAATTGTTTCCGAACAGAACCGGTTTGCCATAAACCGCAGCCTCCAAAACATTGTGGACCCCGTCTTTTAGTAAAGCCTCCGCCAACATAAGTTATGTAAGCATATTTGTACAATTGCGAAAGCATGCCAATATTGTCAATGATCAAGAATGTTGCTTGTAAGCGATGAATCATGAAGAGGCTGAGTTCGGAGAATCGAATGGAGGCTGGAAAGAGTTGTTGTCAACTCATCAAGATGAGCACCATGAATTTCGTGAGGAGCAATGATCAGCTTAATATCAGGAGATGCTAATTTATTAAATGCAATTTGCAGCATCTCCTCGTCCTTTCTCCATGTACTTCCTGCCACAATTGTTATTTTTATCACGAATAAAGGCCTCAATAGCAGGAACAGGTTCAAATTTTTCAGCGATCTCGATTACCGTGTCAAAGCGGGTATCCCCACCCACTGTACAATGGCTCACATTTATCGATTTCAGTAATTTTTTGATGCTTTCATTCTGTACAAATATTTGCGTAAAGCAACTGAGCATTTTTCTTTGCAAACTTCCATACCATTTAAAAAACGCCTGGTCTTGTCGGAATACAGCAGAAACCAGCAGGCAATTGATCTTCCTGTTCTTTATTTCATTGTAAATAATAATACCAATAATCGTACTTGATAAAAATAGCCAGGGTTGGTTTTACTGATATCGAGAAACTTCTGGGCATTTCTTTTTGAATCCATGGGAAGGTAAAAAAACATGATCGGCACCTGCGTAATCCTTTTTATTTCGTAACCGGAGGGTGAAAAAAGTTACAAGTAATTTATTGCCTGGATAGAGGAGTTTAATCTTTATCCATCACCGGTTTTCCCTGTTCGAACTCGCCTAATGATGACACAATGGACCCAAACAGTGCCGGATCCTGAATTTTGGAGACTCAAGTTTTATTTTTCGAAAATATTCTTTCTCCCCCGATCCACTTCCTGGCCTTGTCCATTCAGATTGAAGAAAAGCTTACCGCTAAGCGGTATAACCAAAGGAGAAGATCGAATAGAAAAAACGCGTCAAATTTTTGATTTTGGCAAAAGTAAAAGCATTCATATAACCTACCTATATTTTATTATTTTTGCGCGGCCTTGAATTGTTTGCGCAATAATGCGTTTAAATCTGAACTCGAATGAGACAAATTCAAATGGTAGATACTCTCAAACACAGTATCAAAGATCAAGAATGAGGTTGACCCGGCTATTAAAGAAGTGATCGACAGCTCTGCATTCATTAATGGAAAGATCGTCCAGGATTTTGCACTTGAATCTTGCCAGGTATCTTGATGCAAATATTTGATCCCCTGCGCTAACGGAACAGATGCATTGCAAATTGCCATGATGGGCCTTGATCTTAAACCTGGGGATGAAGTGATCACGCCCTCTTTTACTTATATCGCTACTACGGAGGTCATCGCCTTACTGAAACTTACTCCTGTATTTGTTGAAGTTGATCCACTGACGTTCTGTATTGATCCAGTTTTGCTATTCGAAAAGCTGTTACCGCAAAAGACAAAGCGATCGTACCTGTACATTTATACGGTCAGTCTGCTCCTATGGAGGAAATTATGGATATCGCCCGGAGTTCAATTTATATGTTATCGAAGATAATGCGCAGGCGATCGGGTGTGATTATATTTTTAATAATGGAATAAAAAAGAAAACCGGGACAATAGGGAACGATCGGTACGACATCTTTTTATCCGTCAAAAAATTTAGGTGCTTATGGGGATGGAGGGGCTCTTCCGCACAAATGATGACGAACTGGCGGTTAAGTTAAAAATGATCGCCAATCACGGGCAAAGTAAAAAGTATTATCATGACATGGTGGAAGAGTGCAATAGCAGGCTCGATAGTGTCCAGGCAGCCATTCTCAACGAGAAATTAAACACACCTGGATGAATATATTGAAGCCCGGAGCAAGGCGGCGGGATTGTATGACAATAGCTTTGACGAATTGCCAAAAATTAAAACTCCCTTCAGGGCTTCGTACAGCAACCATGTGTTTCATCAATACACTATACTACTTGAGGGTAGTTAACCGCGATGAACTGCATAAATTTTGAACTGAACAGAAAGTGCCTTCCATGATCTATTATCCCGTGCCGGCTCATCAACAAAGATGTTCGCTGAATACAATTCTTCGGTATTAGACATGCCGGTAACTGATTGGCTGACGATCAGCGGTAATTTCCTGCCCATGCATACAGAATTGGATGAAGAACAATTGAATTATATGTTGCTTCTGAAAGTACTTCGAGTTTGCAAGCCGTTAAATTAAGGTAAATGAAAATTGCCGTTATCGGTACCTGATTATGTTGGTTTAGTAATGCAGGAACTTGTTTTGCAGAAGACAGGTAATTCGGTGATCTGTGTTGATGATTGACGAAGACGAAAGTAAAAAACTTTCGAACGGTGAAATGACGATCTTCGAAGCCACGGTCTTGAAAAATTGTTGATACCGCAATTTGCGCGAAGGGCGTCTTAGATTCACAACCAATCTTGCAGACGAGTGTAAATGAATCACTGCTAATTTTACTGGCATTTACTACACCTCCTGGTGAAGATGGATCGGCTGACCTTTCTGCTATTCTCAAAGTGGCCAATGACCTGGGGAAAATTATTAAGAATACAAGGTCATTATTGATAAGAGTACAGTGCCGGTAGGAACGGCAGAAAAAGGTGCAGAAAGGCCATCGCACGCAACTTGCATATCTGATTTTGATGTTGTATCGAACCTGGAATTTTTACGGGAGGGACTTGCCGTGGAAGATTTTCATGAAACCAGACAGGGTGATAATTGGTACAAGTTCCGAAAGAGCTAAAAAAGTGCTGAGTGATCTGTATGCTCCTTTGTCCGTCAGGGCAATCCTCTTGTTTTATGGATGAAAGGTCAGCGGAGTTAACTAAGTATGCAGCCAATTCTTTTCTTGCTACAAAGATCTCGTTTATGAATGAGATCGCTGATTCTTTGTGAAAAACTGGGATGCTGATGTCGAGCTATGGTACGCCATTGGACTTGGGAGTGATGATCGCATCGGCAAAAAGATTTTTGTTCCCGGGTATAGGTTATGGGGAGTTGTTTCCCGAAAGACGTGAAGGCTCTTGTTGCAATCAGCCGGTGAAGTAGATTATAAGTTTTAATATACTACAAGGCCGTGATGGCAGGTAAAATGAAAGACAGAAGATCTATTTATGCCGCGGATAAAAAAATATTTCAATAACGATCTTAGGAATAAAAGAGATCACTGTTGTGGGGACTGGCATTTAAGCCAAATACTGACGATATCAGGGAAGCCACCGCATTAGCAATCATAGAAGAATTATTAAAAGAGGGAGCTATGGTCACCGCGTTTGATCCCAGCCATGACCAATGCATGAAAAAGAAACTCGGTGGCAAAGTAACCTTCTGCCAGCCAGTATGATGCTATTAGAGATTGCTGACGGTTTGATCGTTGCTACAGAATGGAATGAATTCCGTACTCTGACTTTGACAGGATGGTTTCACTGATGAAACATAAGGTGATCTTCGACAGGAAGAAATGTATATGAGCCTGGGGAGGATGAGAGGATCTTGGATTCCACTACGAAAGTGTTGGCAGAGGTACCCCTCAGTAGTGACAGGAATAAAAGTTAAACATATCATGAAAACAATTAAAACCGGTCAGAAAATGGGTAAACGTGTCCTCTGTCACAGGTGCTGCCGGTTTCTGGGAACTCACATCTTTGTGATCGGTTCATCAAAGAAGGGTATCATGTAATTGGAATGGACAATTTGATCACTGAGGCGAGCTTCCTGCAACATTGAACACTCTCTTCAAGTTGAAGGAGTTTGAATTTTACCATCACGACGTTTCAAAATTCATGTCACGTGCCGGGAGAGCTGGATTACATTCTTCATTTGCTTCTCCTGCAAGTCCGATCGATTATTTGAAAATTCCCATCCAAACTTTAAAAGTGAGCGCATTAGAGACTCATAATTGTTTAGGTCTTGCTTTGGAAAAAAGGCAACAATACTCGTTGCCTCAACCAGTGAAGTGTATGGTGACTCCGCTTGTACATCCACAAACAAGAAGAATATTGGGGCAATGTGAACCCAGTAGGGCCTAGGAGTGTACGATGAGGCAAAACGTTTCTATGGAATCCATAACAATGGCCTATCATACGTTTCACGGAATGTCGATATAAGGATCGTCAGGATTTTAGCATACATATGGACCAGGATGCGATTGAACGATGGCAGGGCATTGCCTGCGTTTATTGTGCCAGGCCTTACGCGGTGAAGACTTGACTGTGTTTGGTGATGGCTCCCAGACAAGAAGCTTTTGCTTTGTACAGGACATGATCGACGGAATTATCGCCTGCTTCTTTAGCGGCTATTGGTATGCCGGTAAATATTGGAAACCCGGATGAAATTTCTATACTTGATTTTGCAAAGGAGATATTGGACTTAACAAATAATAAAGTAAGTATTATATTTAAACCCTTGCCGGCTGGATGATCCGAAAAACAGGCAGCACCTGATATATCAAAGGCAAGGAGTTACTGGGATGGGAGCCCAGGGTAAATCGTGCCGAAGGTTTAAAGATCACGATTGAATATTTTAAATCACTGCCATCCGAAGAATGGAAGAAACAACCAAAGGAGTTTATTCAAGAAATAAGAAATCTCGGAATTAAAACTTAGAATTTTAAAACCACATGTACAAAGAAGCTTGTTGAGAAAGAAAAAAGCTCGCCATAATAGGCCTGGGATATGTAGGGCTGCCTATTGCATTGGAATTTGCAAAAAAGATCTCCGTGTCATTGGGTTTGATATTAATCAAAGCCGGATCAGGAAATGATGAAAAAAAGATATTGATCCGCAGGCAATGAATTGGACATGAGAGCATTTGAAGGTTGCGACATTGTCTTCACCAATTCTACTTTGATGTACTAAAGAAGCGAATTTTCATCGTTGCCAGTACTCCACACCTGATCGATGAACACAACGTTCCCGATCTTACTCCCTGTTCAGAAAGCTTCCGAAACAGTTGGCAAAGTGATAAAAAAGGGGATCATGTTGTATTTGAATCAACAGTTTACCCGGGGTGTACAGAAGAAGATTGATCTGCCAATTATTGAGAAGTTATCAGGCGTTAAAATCGTAACGGATTTTAAACTGGGATATTCACCGGAACGTATCAATCCGGCGATAAAAACACACACACTGTCAAATGTCATAAAGGTCGTATCAGGATGCGATGCTGAATCGTTGGATGAGATCGCGAAGGTGTATGAATTGGTGGTAAAAGCGGGCGTACACAGAACATCAGGTATAAAGGTTGCAGAAGCGGCAAAGATCATTGAGAATACACAGAGAGACCTGAATATTGCCCTTACATGAATGAGTTGTCCATCATTTTCGATATGATGAAGATCAATACTTATGAAGTGTTGGAAGCTGCAGGAACAAAATGGAATTTTTAAAATTTCAGCCAGGTCTTGTCGGAGGCCATTGTATCGGTGTTGATCCGTACTATCTTACTTATAAAGCCGGGAAATTGGGTTATGGCTCGCAAGTGATCCTTGCCGGTAGAAATCATCAATGATGACATGGCTAACTATGTGGCTAGAAAGTTATTCAGCATATCATCCGGTACAATGGCGATGTAAGATCGTCGAAGGTCCTGATCAAAGGGGCAACATTCAAGGAGAATGTGAGCGATATTCGAAATTCAAAAGTGGCTGGACATAGTGAAAGAGTTAAAAGCCTTTTATATAAATGTGGACGTTGAAGATCCGTATGCAAATTCAGACCAGCTTGTGCATGAATACAGATTCGGATTATCTGGTAATCTTTCCAATGAATATGATGCGGTAATTGTTGCTGTACCACATGAGCCTTATTTATGTCTTGACGTAAAATTATTTTGCCGAGCATAACAAAACCTCTAACGGCCTCCATCGCAGATCTCAAAGGTCTATACTGAAATAAGATCATAAACAGAAATTACTGGAGTTTATAACATGCCCATTTCTTAAGCCGAATTTGCCGGACTACTTGTTTTTGAACCAACAGTATATGAAGATAGCCGTGGCTATTTTTTTGAATCGTACAATGAAAAAACTTTCCTCAACGAAAAATATTGATCTGAGATTTGTGCAGGATAATCAGTCAAGTTCCTCTTATGGCGTCATTCGGGGCTTGCACTATCAATTATCTCCATGCCCAAACGATAAACTTGTAAGAGTTTTAAGTGGAACTATTCTTGATGTAGCGGTTGACATCCGGGAAAAATCTCCTACTTTTTTCAAAAGTATTTCCCATTGAGCTATCTGCAGAAAATAAAAAGCAATTGATGATACCTCGGATTTGCTCATGGGTTCTCGGTATTGAGCGAGAGGCAGAAGTGTTGCATCAATGCGAGCAATTTTACAATGAAGAAAGTGAGACCGGCATAAAGGTATAAGATCCATTGTTAAATATCAACTGGAAGGTGCCTGCTGATAAAATTATTGTCTCGGAAAGATCAAAAATTACCGTTGCTCGCACAGTCTAAAAGTAATTTTGTGTTCCATAAATAAAGAGGCAAATTGAATAATTCCGTGGTTGATTATGCCGGATTATTTTATTGCTGTGACCGGGTAGTTCACCATTTGATTCAGCTTTTACCACTCCAAATCCTGGCGCGAACCATTCTCAGTAACATCAAAATTCATTGGAATGCCGATGCCCATTTTAAAAATCATTTTGCTGTGATACGTGATCTTGTAGCAATCCCAGGTACCAGCAGGCGTGGTTACACTTCTTCCTTTCCTGCAACTTTTCCATTCGTCATATCCATTGAGATATGGCTGTTTATGCCGGAAGTGGATTTGAACTCCTGAGTGAGAAAGCATCTTTCAAAAGCATCACCCTCTTTCATAAGAAGAAGGATATTCGGAGGTGATTCGTTAGAACTGGTGCGGACATTTCACCCATTTGTTCCTGTTGTGCAGCGGGGATGAACATTTTCATATCCATCATTACGATGCCGTTCTCACATTGCAGATTGTTTGGTGGCCTTAGAACTACTTTGTTCCGTTTATCGGCGGCTACTATCTGGTGAATGGTAGAAACGGCGTTGCACTTCCTTGCGATCCACTGTCTGAAGATTGTATAAGCAGCTTTGCCCGTTTTCTTTTCCCTTTTTGTTTGGCGATGGATATTTCGATCGTCGTGTTGATGTACGCTGGCAGTAATAGTCTCCACCATTTTGCGAAAGAAAAAGCAGAGCAGGCGATAAAAACCAAGAAAAAAGGAAGAATATTTTTTCGCGGCAGCAATTTTACAGCGAGGAAGATGGCGAGGAAGAAAACCTGCCAGTACTACTTTCAGCACCAACAGGTTTGTTGCCCTGCGGGAGTTCGAACCTGACATTCAGAGCCAGAATCTGACGTACTACCATTATACCACAGGGCAGTAATGAAAATCCAAGACACAAGGTACAAGCCATAAACTTCACCTTTAGCTTGTAGCCTTGTATTCTTGTGTCTTCGCCTGTTGGCCCATGAGGATTCGAACCTCAACAGACAGGACCAAAAACCTGTAGTGCTACCATTACACAATGGGCCAAAAAAGGAGTGCAAAAATACGGGCTGAATTCTTCATACCCAAATGGTTTTTAAGGTCTTTTAGAATTGAAAAATGTTAGTATCCAGTGACTGAAAGCTCCCGTTCCTTCAGTTCCCTCAGTTTATCGAGAGCTCCTGCTACTACATCGCACTATGATCGTATACAATACGCCAGCTTCATGATTTGCATAGATATGTTCGAGGGCCTTATTTTCATCAGGAATGATCATGACGGGAATGTTAGGATTTACTTTTTTCAATTCCTTGCTTTAAGAGGTCAATAATTTCCTGTGCCGTTCTTCCACGTAAATTTTTATCACACCGGATGATGATCTCGTCAAAATAACCTGCAGATATTTCTCCCAGTTCACGAATATCTTCATCCCTTCTGTCATCCCGTTCCTGATATCAGGCCGATATTTTTGGATAGCCAAGCTTACTGACAAAATCGCAAAGCAATTTCAGGCCATGAGGGTTGTGGGCAAAATCTGCCAGTACAGAGAAATTTTTGAAATGAAAAAATTCAGCCTTCCGGGAGTTTGAGACGAGGAAGGCAAAAAGAACTTAATGCCGACCGGATATCTTCAATAGTGATATCAGCGGAACAAATAAGTAGCCAGTACAGCAGGCAAACAGTTTTGGATATTATGTAACGCTCTTCCTTCAAAAGTGATAGGTATATCTTTCACGGCCATCACGCGAATTTTCCAGTTACCTTTCTTTATGCTGATATATCCATTTTCGAAGACTGCAGCCAGGCCCCCTTTATTGCAATGTTTTTTAGTCTTGGATTGTCTTCATCCATGCTAAAAAGGGCAATGTTGCAATCGAGTTCCTTCGCCATTTTATAAACGAGGTCATCATCAGCATTTAATACGGCATAGCCATGATGGAAAAACACGTTTCAGGCAACAACTGATTTCACTTTGGCCATTTGCTCGATATTGTTGATCCCTCCAAGTCCAATATGGTCTGCAGCGACATTTGTTACAATAGCTACGTCCACAATTTTGAAAGGCCAAACCCGCTTTCAAAATGCCTCCTCTTGCACATTCCAGTACGGCAAAATCAACTGTTGGGTCCTTCAAAACAAATTGTGATGAAACAGGTCCCGTGCAATCACCCTTCATCATCATCTGGTTTTGAATGTATACACCGTCGCTTGTTGTATAACCTACTTTTTACCCGCGCTTTTGGCAATATGTGCTGTAATTCTCGTTGTTGTTGTTTTACCATTTGTGCCTGTAATAGCAATGATCGGGATCCTGCCGAGCACTTCCTTTTGGAAAAAGCATGTCAATGACCGGTTCGGCAACATTGCGGGCAAACCCTTTGCAGGTTCAAGATGCATGCGGAAACCCGGAGCAGCATTTACCTCCAGTATTGCTCCGCCATTTTCAGAAACCGGTGTTTGAAGATCAGTAGCCATCACATCGATACCACAAATGTCAAGACCAATGATGCGTGCTGATCCTTTCAAACATAAAAATATTTGCCGGATGAACTTCATCAGTTACATCCGTTGATGTTCCGCCTGTAGAAAGATTTGCTGTTGGTTTTAATAAAACCAATTCACTTTTTGGGGATAGTCTCTAGAGTATAACCATGATCATCCAGCATTTTTTGTGTAAACTGGTCAATAGTGATTTGTGTCAAGACTTTTTCATGGCCATAACCCCGACGGGGATCTTTATTGGTTTCATCGATCAGCCATTGAATTGTATGTTTGCCATCGCCGGTGACTGAAGCTGGAGTTCTCAACGCCGCGCAAACAAATTTATAGTTGATCACAAGAGCTCTGAAATCATAAGCCCGTAATAAATTTCTCGCGATCAATGAACGATTGTATTCTTTTGCTGCTAGCAAATGCTTTCGAAGGCCTGTTCATAATTGGTGATGTTTGTGGTATTACCCTTTCCATGATTACCGTCAATGGGTTTTATTACCGAAGGGTAACCCAAACGATCTATTGCGTCCTTTAATCCCTCTTCGGTCCTTATCACCGTTCCTCTCGGAACGGGTATCTGCGCTGCATCCAACAATCAATTTTGTTTCTTCTTTATCTCCGGCAATGTCAACAGCAATGTTTGAAGTAGTTGAAGCGATCGTTGCACGAATTCTTTTCTGATGCACGCCATAACCCAACTGAACAAGACTTTGTTTATTTAGCCGAATAAAGGGTATTCCTCTTTTTGCAGCTTCATCTACAATACATCCGGTTGAGGGACCTAGCCTCGTGTCTTCGCGGATCTCTCTCATGTGTTGGATGTCGGCATCAAGATCATAGGTTTCTCCATTGACGAGGGCCTGAACAATTTTTACCGCCGCTCTTGCTGCATATACACCTGCATCTTCTTCGATATAATCAAAGATCACGTAGTATACACCCTCTTTTTCACCCGTGCTGCGTGTACGGCCAAATCCTGTATCCATACCCGCCAATGTTTGGATCTCCAAAGCAATGTGCTCGATTACATGTCCCATCCAGGTACCTTCATCTACACGATGAAAAACCGCCAGGCTCACCTCTCGCTGCAGCGGTGCTCGTATAGAGTAGGAAGTAATTTTTCCAGGCGTTCACGAAAACCAGGAATCTGATTCGTTGGCCTTTGCTCCATTTCTTCGAGGTCAAGTTTCATTTGTATCAAGCTTTGCCCTGCGAATGCTCCAGTAGTTTGGTCCTCTCAAAACTTTAATTTCTAAAATCTCCATACATGAGTGTTATATTTCAATTTAGTTGATTTTGGTTATGTGACCAACTTGACAATCAAATCAGTTTGAAGTTAGACACTGAAATAAATGAGGCTAAAAAAGAGGCTACTTTGTAGCCTCTTTAGATTTGAATTTTTACAAGCCATCCTATTTTTTCATAAATCTTAACGTGGTTATACTACTGGTTTCGGTTTGCAATTCAGCAAAGTAAATTCCGCCCGGAAGCTTGCTAACATTCACTTGTTTGATCATTGGCTGAGGGAGGTCTTACAAAATCTTCCTGGTAAACAAGAATTCCTTTGTTATCATAGATCCTCAGCGCCGTATTGCTTGTCGTTGTTGCGCCTTCAATTTGAATATTGATAACGCTTGTAGCCGGGTTAGGGAAGACCTTAGCAAAAGCTTTGGGCTGACGGACACACAATAACTTCAACTGTATCTTTTGCAACTGCACCTGCGTTATCGGTTACTGTCAATTCGAATTGGTATACTCCCTCTGTTAAGTTACTTATCAATGTTTTTCGCTTTTGAAGGAGATGCAAGAGTGGATTGAACCGGACCGGAGATCTTTGTCCATTTATACGAAGCAATTGTTCCATCCGGATCGGTACCTGTACCAGTCAGAGTAGCCGTGTCAGTAGGAAGAGAGATCTGCAGATCTGATCCTGCTTTTGCTGTTGGTGACTGATTCGGTGCGGCATTCACCGTCACTTGTATCGTGGACTTTCCGGAACCATTTGAATTATCGGTTACGGTCAATTCAAACTGGTAGACTCCCTGCACTAAATCATTCACTATTGTTTCTGCTTTGGACTGACGAAGCGATATTGTATTGAGCAGGGCCAGAAACTTTTGCCATTTGTATGATGCAACTGGTTCCAGTCTACGTCACTGCCTTTGCCGGATAATTGGACACTATTAGTTGGCAAGGTAATTTCCAAATTAGAACCGGCATCTGCCGTTGGTGACGTGATTTGCCGACAACGAGGTCGGGTTTACAATTACCTGCACTGTGTCTTTTGCGCTTGAGCCTGAATTATCAGTAACAATTAATTCAAATTTATAAGATGCCCTCTGCCAAATTGTTCACTGTCGTCTGTGCTTGTGTTGCGGAAACAATATTGTATTGAGAAGGACCAGATATCTTGTTCCATTGATATGATGCAATGGTTCCGTCAACGTCAGTGCCACTGCCCGATAGAATAGCACTGTTTGTTGGCAGCGTAATATTTATGTCAAGACCTGCATTTGCTGTAGGTGCGCTGGTTAGGTGTTGCTGCAATGCCTGGGCATTTACCGTAACCTGGACAGTATCTTTTGCACTTTCCCTAAGTTGTCAGTTACCGTAAATTCAAATTGATAAACTCCCTGCGCCAAATTATTTACTGATGTTTGCGCTTTAGTTGATGAAACGATATTGTATTGAGACGGACCAGAGATCTTTCTCCATTGATATGATGCGATCGATCCATCAGGATCGTTACCGGTTCCTGACAATGTAGTACTGTTAGTTGGCAGGAGTAATGACTTATATCGGAACCTGCCTTTGCAGTCGGAGATTGGTTTATTGGGGCAGCATTTACAGTTACCTGCATTGTGTCTTTTGCGCTTGCGCCTGAATTATCAGTTACCGTCAACTCAAATTTTATAGGTTCCCTGTACCAAACTATTTGCCGTTGCTTGTGCATTGGTTGATGAACTACATTGTTGTATTGAGACGGACCAGAGATCCTTTCTCCACTGGTATGAGCTAACTGTTCCATCAGGATCGCTGCCACTTCCTGACAACGATGTGCTATTGGTCGGTAAAGTGAGATTTTTATCCAGCACCAGCATTAGCCGTCTGGAGGCTTATTGGCGGCGCCGCCAGCACTGTTACTTGCACAGTGTCTTTGTCAGTTCCACACTGAATTGTCAGTTACGGTGAGCTCAAAATTATACATCCCTTTGCAAGGTTGCTTACTGTAGTCAGCTGATCTCGTTGGTGAATGAATAGTGAATTCTTTTAGGGACCAGAGACGCTTCTCCATCGGTACGAAGCAATCTGCCCGTCAGGATCAACACCGCTTCCTGATAGCCTGACGCTGTTAGTTGGTAAGGTAATTTGCATATCACTGCCGGCATTTGCTTCGGGGATCTGGTTGGGTTTTGCCACGCGGCGGCATTTACCGTAACCTCAACAGTGTCTTTGGAGGATGCTCCTGAATTATCTAGTTACAGTTAATTCGAAGCTGTATGTACCTGTGTCAAATTATTCACACTGTCTTTGCCAGCGTGTGATCGAGGCGATAGTTGTATTGAGTCGAGCTCCACAGATTTTTCCAGCGATTGTACGATGCTAATCAGTTCCATCGGGATCATTACGCAGCTTACCGGAAAGAGAGTAATGCTATTTGTTGGTAAAGTAATATTTATATCAACTCCAGCGTCAGCAGCAGGAAGGAGACTGGTTTGGCGCCTGCATTCACAGTTATTTGAACAGTATCTTTGCAGTTGCGCCGGAATTGTCCATTCGCATTAATTCAAAGGCATAGACTCCCTGCGTTAAATTGTTAACTGAAGTTTGAACTGAATTTGGCGATGCAATATTGTATTGAGACGGACCAGAGATCTTTCTCCATTGATATGAGGCCATCCATCCATCAGCATCGGCACCAGTTCCTGATAATGTAGTACTGTTAGTCGGCAGAGTAATACTTATATCGGCACCAGCATTAATGGCAGGGATCTGGTTTGGTGCTGCATTCACAGTTATTTGAACAGTATCTTTTGCAGTTGCGCCAGAATTATCCATTCCCATCAATTCAAAGGCATAAACTCCCTGCGTTAAATTGTTAACTGAAAGTTTGAACTGAATTTGGCGATGCAATATTGTATTGAGACGGACCAGAGATCTTTCTCCATTGATATGATGCCATCCATCCATCGGCATCGGCACCAGTTCCTGATAATGTGAGTACTGTTAGTCGGCAGAGTAATGCTTATATCGGCACCAGCATTAATGGCAGGAGACTGGTTTGGTGCTGCATTCACAGTTATTTGAACAGTATCTTTTGCAGTTGCGCCAGAATTATCCATTCCCATCAATTCAAAGGCTAAACTCCCTGCGTTAAATTGTTAACTGAAGTTTGAACTGAATTTGGCGATGCAATATTGTATTGAGACGGACCAGAGATCCTTCTCCATTGATATGATGCCATCCATCCGTCGGCATCGGCACCAGTTCCTGATAATGTGGTACTGTTAGTCGGCAGAGTAATACTTATATCGGCACCAGCATTAATGGTACGGGAGACTGGTTTGGTGCTGCATTCACAAATATTTGGACTGTATCTTTTGCGCATTGCGCCTGGGTTATCAGTTACCGTCAATTCAAAAGCGTAAACACCTTGCGTGAGGCCATTGATTAATGTTTGGGCTGCGCCTGGGGGACGCAATATTGATGCGATGGACCACACCTTTGTCCATTGATAAGATGCAATTGTTCCATCCTGATCGGTTCCACCGCCAGACAAGGTAGGTACTGTTAGTTGGCAAGGTGATGATGACATCAGGGCCAGCATCGGCTGAAGGAGACTGGTTGGGTGGGGTGTTGCTGCACTCCACAGTTATTTGAACAATGTCATTGGCCGGTTGCACCCGAGGCTGTCTGTTACCTGCAATTCAAATTCATACACTCCTTCCGCCGGGTTATTTACAGATGTCCTGGCTTGCGTGGCGGATGCAATGTTGTATTGCGACGGACCTCGGGGATCATTGTCCATTGATAGGGGACGCAACAGTTTCCACATCCGGATCACTGCCGTTTCCATTCAGGGTCACATTATTTACAGGCAGCGTGATCGTCAAATCGGGACCCGCGTTTGCTGTCGGATCCTGATTGGGTTGCTGGCGCTGCAGCATTTACCGTTACCTGACGCGATATCTGTGGCGACTGCTCCTGAATTATCTGTTACCTGCAATTCAAATTCCTTATATACCGTCCGCCAGATTGTCTATGGCTGTTTCTCGTCCGTGTGGGATGCGATCGTGATGTTGCGCAGGTCCACCGGATATCTTTGACCACTGGTAGGAGACTATGTGCGCCATCGGGGTCATCGCCATGCTACCCAAGAGAGTGTTAGCATTGTTGGTCAGGTAGCGTAATATCTACGTCGGCTCCTGCATCAGCCACCGGAAGCTGATTGGGCGCAGCATTTACGGTTACTTGTACAATATCCGTGGCGGCTGCTCACCGAGATTATCTGTGACTCTTAATTCAAACTGATAGACTCCTTCGTACCAAATTATTCGCTGGACGTCGACGCCTGTAGTAGGCAGATCCGATACTAGTAAACTGGGATGGACCGGAGATCTTTGTCCATTGATACGATGCGATTAGCTCCGTCAACGTCGCTGCCACTGCCTTCGACAAGCTAGCACTATTGGTCGGAAGGGCAATATTTATATCGTAACGCCTGCATCAGCTGACGGCATTTGATTGGGGGCGGCATTAACCGTTACCTTGACTCGCTGTACCGCTGGCTCCCAGGCCGTCTGTTACTCACTTAATTCAAACCGGTGAGATTCCTTCGACCAAATTGTTTGCGGACGTCGAAGTTTGTGTAGGTGATGAAATAGTATACTGAGATGGACCCGAGATTTTTTGTCCGGTGATATGGATGCGATTGTTCCGTCAACGTCGTTGCCGCTGCCACGATAAGCTAACACTGTTGGTCGGGAGGGGCAACATTTGCGTCAAGACCCACGCATCCGCTGCTGGAAGTTGATTTGGTACCGCGGCGGGATTTACGATTATTTGAACAGTTTATCCCTGTCACTCGCACCTGCATTATCAGTTACTTTCAGTTCAAATCCATAAATCCTCTGTTAAATTATTAACCGAAGTCTGTGCCTGGCCGGGCGACACAAGATTGCATTGAGAAGGGCCAGCAATCTTTGTCCATTGATAAGATGCAATTGTTCCGTCACCATCAGTACCGCTACCAGATAAAGCTAACACTATTTGTAGGTAATGTAACATTTATATCAAGACCAGCATTTGCAGTTGGCGATTGATTGGGCGCCCGCCTAACTGTTATTTGAACAGTATCTTTTCCAGTGCCCCTAAATTATCAGTTACCTTTAATTCAAACTGATAAATACCCTGGACCAGGCTTGTAATATTAGTGGCAGCATAGATTTGGATTCAGAATAACAGCTGAAGCAGGGCTCCAGTATTTTGTCCACTGATATGAAGCAATAGCTCCATCAGGGTCACTTGAACTCTTCCGTCTACTGAAACCGAATTTGTTGGAAGTGTGATCGATTAGCGAATTTCCTGCCCTTGCTACCGGAGGCTGATTAGAAACTGCATTAACTGTTATCGAAATGGTATCTTTATGCAGTTGCGCCCGAATTGTCAGTCACTTCTTAATTCAAATTGGTAAACCCCTTCTGCCAAATTACTCAAACCAGTTTTCGCCAATGTAGGTGACGCAATAGTGTATTGTGACGGACCTGCGATCTTTGTCCATTGATATGCGGTGATAGTTCCATCCGGATCGGTACCACTTCCTGTAAGTGTCGTTGTATTGGTTGGTAGAGAAAAATTCTGATCAGGACCTGCATTCGCCACCGGGGGTGTTGGTTGGCTACTGGTACCTGATACATAAATGAGTACAGCAGAACTATACGGAGCCAGGGTGATGGAGCCCGTGTAAGTTTTTCCCGGTTACATCCCATGTAAGTGGCACCCAGGTTGACAATCTTTATTAGTCGGCGGCAGCATTGTATTCAAATCTGAGATCTTTGACATCCGATATTGTTTTAGGGGATTTTTTTGAAGACTTGTCCTTACTATAGGAAGATTGCCACCCTGCCAAATTTGTGGTCTGTGTGGCTGAAGTCAAAACTTGAAAGGTGGAAGCATTTTCATTAGATGGCTGGCGAATAATAATTATTGTCCCATGTTGCCCAGTTGACTCATATCAACGCTCGGTCAATTTCAGATAAGCCACCAATTGGGACGCGGTTCTGAAATTATTTTGCTCCCTGTGAGAGTAATATTTTTTTTACGGGGCTGTTGTAACTGCACCAGGATAAATATGCAGCAACTGACCATAACTTCCCGTTGTTGACACAATTATAGATATCGTATTGTTTTGGGCGACTATATCATGGGCAGCATGTAAAAACAATCCCTGCTCCACCGCAATTGGCAACAGTGTTGTTAGTTATCGTCACATTCGAACTGTTATCGTCCATATAAATACCAAATGCATCAGAATTGGTTGTATTGGTTCCGACCACTTGCCCCGCCGCCATTCAAAACTATATTTGCGTCAACAGTTCTCATGGCATGAAGTGGTGGTAGATGTACCGGTAAATGTGTAGATACCGGCACCGTCATCTTTTACTATTGCAAAATGTATCGACAAGATTATTGAGAACAGAAATGCCGGACCCTCGTGAAATCTATTCCACTATACCCGGTCTTTCTTATTACGTTATATTGGATCAGGCTGTTGGCGCCGATATTATAAAGGGCTATATAGTTCCCATCCGCAGAGTTACCCATTCCCGGCACCTGTGCGGTATTTGTTATGATGTTATTTGTAAACGTCCAGTTTGACTGATCCACCACCGAAAACAAAATCATTGTTTGTATAGTTAGCTGTGCAATTGTTTAAAGTAATGTGATGTGCAGCGCTTTGCACTGTAAATCCATTCATTCCCTGGAACAGGAAATCACAGCTCTCAAACTCAATATTATTGCCACTTGAGATGGTAACCGCTGCTGAATTAGAACCCTGGAAAGTGATATTGTTGAAATTGAGTAAAACTGTAACTGCTGATGTCTACCAGGTTGTCAACTCGAAACAGCCTGAACACCTGTAGGAGTAGCACTGACAGAATAAATGCCTATTTTTTTCGATGAGGCATCATACCACCATTCATTTTGAACGTCACAGGCGGATTGATGATTTTGAATAAACAACCCCCATCCGGAAGACGCAGTATAATGAAGTAGGATTACTAAAATTAATTGTCGTTCCTGATTGCGATGTAATTGTTGACTTGTCAATTATCCAATGATTTTTCTGATAACAACCGTTCCGCCATTCCAGTTTGATGGTAAGGGAAGTACTGAGTGATCGAGGTTCCAACACCCTGATTGAGTTAAAGAATTATATCCATTTGCGGGCCATCTTCCAATGGGAGCAAATGATCCCTGATGGCAACCATATTTAATGTGGCCAGGTGAAGAAACAGAATTAGAACTCATCCAAGGATTGCTGCCAATATTTGACCAGGAGGTTACATCAGTAAATCCGGTAATGATCGGTTTTGCTCCGCTGCCATAAGCGTCAAAACTTATGGGCGATCCCGAGCTACCTGATTTTTTATAGAGATACTTCCATAGAAAACACCTTCTCTTTTAAAGAGAACAACATCGCCTGATTTGCAGACTTGAAAAGGAATTCAATTTGTCAATGCGTTTTCCATGGCGTAGAGGAGTTTTGAGCCTGCGCACTCGTTCTTGAATCATCTCCATCCGTAGATGCAAAATAATAATTGGTGGCAGTAGCTTGTTTCGGAAGCAGAGCCAATTCGGTTAGCAGCAGTAAGATTAGTAGGTTTTTCATAGAGGATTGTGCGGGATTTGCAAATATGCTTCATGGGAATCGGGTTTCGAGAGTTTCTCACATGTGAATAAGGTTTTTATGTTTTGATTGAGATTTAATCTGCTAAATCTGGAAATAATTTTGCCATGCACAAGAGTATCCTTTCCGGGAAAAGAAAAATATCTAGTGGTGTTTCTTTTGAAATTTCGCACGTTGATCCTTTCGATACAAGCAATACGTA